>Ga0314774_1000006_pt1 | contig 257062 bp, 188 predicted proteins | sample MetaGCBIA2018_FD_204515 | JGI IMG/M metagenome (GOLD analysis project Ga0314774, IMG submission 204515) | Cryopeg brine microbial communities from Beaufort Sea near Barrow, Alaska, United States - CBIA 2018 | ecosystem: Environmental > Aquatic > Marine > Coastal | place: USA: Alaska... | reverse complement strand
TCTAAATGAGCATCGTAAGTTGCGGTTTATTAAGGACTTCTTACTGTCAAGGTAGCTTAAATAGCATGAATTATGTCCATTAGCCACTACCTTCTACTTTTTAGCATGAATTTTGTCCATTACACCACCTTTTAGCAATAAACAATAAAAAGCGCGCTATCTCAATCAAGATAACGCGCTTTTTATTGTCTGTATATTACTTTAAACACTCATTCCTACTGAGATTGGGGCGCACCGTCTCTTTCGAACAACTGTAGCAACTCTTCACGCATACGCACCCGCTCTTCTTCCGACATCATCGGCTGGTTTTGATCTTGTCCGTGATAGCTAGGCTGCTCATCAAAGCTTTCATCATTGATAATTTCAGGCGTTTCAACAACTTCTTGCTGGGGGCGCTCGGCTAGCAAAATTTTGATTTGTTTGTTTTTGCCATTACGCAATATTTGTGCGGCCAGCTCAGTCGTTGGTGGTTTGCGAGCAACATACTGAATCAAGGTATTGGCGTCAGTCATCTCAATCCCATCAATAGTTAGGATAATATCACCAACCCGTAGACCACTTTTGGCCGCAGGGCCTTGATCGATAACTTTAAGCACTTCCACACCTGTTGAGGTTTCAAGACGGGTTGGATCAGACAGCTGTGACTGGATCTCGATACCCAACCAGCCACGGCTCACGCGACCATTTTTGATTAAACCTGTCATTACCTGCTCAATCAGTACTGTGGGAATAGCAAAACCGATCCCTACAGAGCCACCAGAGCGCGAGAAGATAACGGTATTAATACCAATCAGTTCACCACGAGCATCGACTAACGCGCCACCTGAGTTACCAGGATTAATGGCAGCATCTGTTTGAATGAAATCTTCAAATTTACTGACACCAAGTCCGGTACGACCAGTCGCTGAGATAATCCCTTGGGTGACCGTCTGTCCCACGCCAAATGGATTACCAATGGCTAGCGCTACATCGCCAACGCGAATTGGTGCTTCACGAAAGCTAAGAGGGATCAATCCTGTCATATCCACTTTAATTACTGCCAAATCACTACCAGGATCCATACCAATAACTTTGGCGCGACTCCTACGGCCATCGCTAAAAGCCACGGTAATCTCATCCGCTTTTTCGATCACATGAGCATTGGTGACGATATAGCCATCTTCTGAGACAATGACTCCCGAGCCTAAATTAGTAGAGCCTTGACCTTGCGGCCCCTCATTATTAAACTCAAAGAAGCGGCGTAAAACAGGATCATCCATATAAGGATGCTCGGCCATCGTTTGGGTAGTATAGATATTCACCACCGACTGCGATGCACGGGCAACCGCATCATGATAAGAATAGATAGGCGCTGGCGTGTCGGCAACAGGTGCAGATGCTCGCTGCTCAGCTGGCGTGGTTCTGGGAGGCTCCCACCTTGCCTCTGACGGGGTCTTCATACTCGTGAACAACCAAATGAACGCTGCAATCACTATCAGTAATAACATCCAAGGTAACCATTTAAAAAAAGTAGCCTTATTTTTGGTTTTCGGGGATGACGACATATAAAAAACCTCTATATATTTTATATAAACAAGCATTGATAATTGATAAGGGTTATCAGCTGAGTGCTTTAGATAGACACAGTTACGTATGCAAATTATAACTGGCAACACGACCAAATAGTAACGCATCGTGTACCATTTCAGTTAGTGTGCTTATCAGAATTTTTTCAGCGGTATGATAATATGACTATTATAAGTGTTTTGGCTATTACTCTATCTATTTGAACTGTCAATAATACCGATAACTCAGCAAAACCCACTAATAATTAAATCCCATTAATTAAAGCACAACAGGAAAATACAATGACAGTTAAAAATGCCACAATTCAACCAGCAAATACATCGATAACCGCGCAAACGCTAACGCAATTTTGTGATGAGTACTTGTCTGCTGATGCTTTTAAAGACTATGCTCCTAATGGCTTACAAGTGGATGGCGGACGACCTATTCGACGTATCGTCACTGGCGTCACTGCTTGTGAGGCGCTAATTGACGCTGCCATCGCTGATAATGCCGATGCTATTCTAGTACATCATGGTTATTTTTGGAAAGGCGAACCTGCCCCTATAGTGGGAATGAAGGGTCAACGTATCCGTAAATTAATGCAACATGGCATCTCTTTAATCGCCTATCACCTACCCCTTGATGGGCATCCCGTCATCGGTAATAATGCCAAACTTGCTGAGATGCTAGGCATGACCATTACTGGAGCACTGTATCCTAATGAGTCGCATCCGGTGGGCAATATTGCCACTTGTACCGCGCAAACCGCGCAAAGCTTAACTGCCTGCATCACTCAAGCACTAGGAAGAGAACCGCTGCATATATCAGGCAACTATCTTCATTCTAATACCTCCTCTAATACTAAAAACAATACTGCCGACTCAAAGCTCCTTGAACGTATCGGGATATGTACTGGTGGCGCACAAGACATGATTGAGCAAGCAGCGGCCATGGACTGTGACGCTTTTATCTCAGGTGAAATATCAGAGCGTACGACCCATATTGCTCGTGAGCTTGGCATTGACTATTTTGCTTGCGGTCATCACGCTACAGAACGCGGCGGTATTCAAGCATTAGGTGAACTGATTGCGCAACATTTTAAATTACCAGTGCGCTTTATTGATATCGATAACCCAGCTTAATAAATGCTTGGCTAATAAACAGTTAGCGGATAAATAACGAGTTAACAAATGATGAGGACTGTTGAATAAAACATCACACTAAGGGCTATTATTGACTAAGTTATAAAGAGTTCGAGAGAATTTGCTATGATTTAATGAGCCGATCATTACTATTTCTTAATTTTACTATGCATAGTAAAATTAAAGTGGTAGAACGAAATGACTTTATTTCAAATAAACTTTAGTTTGTTTTGTTCGGAGTAAAACGTACCTGTTTTTGACCGTCTATAGCCTAATTGTTAAGTTTTATCGCTCTTTCCTTAACTTAACTTGAATACTGCTACTAATAACCGCATATTAGTTACTTGTAAAAGAACGTTTTGTCATGAAACTTCCCATTTATTACAGCTTCCGGTTATAGCGCTAAATAACTGGTCATTATTTACATACGCATCCCATCATATGATTCATAGCATCGAATACGATGTAAAATTGATATTTGTTTGTCTTTTATCAATAATGACAACTGATGAGAGTTAGAATAATTACCTAGAGAGACACTGTGATTGCACAATATATATCCAGCGTCACCGTATCTCTCATATTTAGCATAGCAATAACGGTACAGCACGACCTTATAAACTAATTTGTTATTTGAATTATAAATCTTATAAAGTCAGTTGTTCATCCGTGTGGCTAGACGATAGCGTACCAGTAGATTCTGCGCCCTATAGTTTATTTGTAGCGTAGACGACCGCAGTTAGTAGCGCGGTAAAAGTTGATTTGAGTTTTTGGTTACACTTATCCCAACTCTAAAATTACTGACTACGCCAATGTCTCAATAACTTACTCATGACCTTACCTATGTTTAATATAGTTGTTTAACCCGTTTTTTGATTAAAGGATCACTTAATTTTTATCCTTAATCGTGCTGTGCGTTATTACTTTTAATTTTACGCTAGCAAATGGGTTATACCGCCATTTTTATACTGTTTTTTTTGTATAAATAACTTATGCAAATAACCTCTATAAATGGCTTCTATATTCAAGCAAAGTGATACCGCACTTATGCTATTAATAAGTGTGGTGTCATTTAAAATGTCATTTTAGCGCAAGCTTGTCCTATGATTACAGGCCTACGCTGATAACACATTTTTACGGTAAGCAGGATGGCTAAAATTAGGAGACATCCATGCAACGTATTACTTATCGTGTCAAAGTATCTGCGCAAGATGCCAAACGCCGTATTTCTTACTTACTGCGTCCGGCCAAGCGCTCACTTAGCACCAGAAGTAACCTCGTTCCATCGGGTAGATTTACCAAGTCTAAAAAATTAATACAAGCATCCAGCATCGCTTTATTATCCCTACCCGCCGAGAGTCTAACGACGATGGGCGATCCGGTGCCAGCCTATGATCAGGTTATGCTGGAACAGACGCTAACTATCGCAGCGGTGCCTGGCGACAGTACCTACTTTGCCACTGATGGCTTCCAACATGGCTTCGGTTATGACTTGGTACGCAGCTATGCGGATGAGCTTGGGGTCACTATCGATCTAAAAGCCTATGCTAGTGAGGAGGCAGCATTAAGAGCACTACAGTCAGGTGATGCTGACATGGCGCTAACGACTGCTAGTACCCAGCTAAAAAGCGAGCTTGCCTTATCCTCAGTGAATTTAAGTTGTGGCTATGATCGTAGCTTGACTAAAAATGGCTTGCACCCCAAAGTCAGCTGGACGTTTAACGGCGCAGATGATCCGTTATCACAAAAAGCCAGTTATTTTTTATGTAATGGTATCAAGCTAGAAGAGACCCAAAAACTAGCGGCATTTTATAATCAAAACTTACTTAAAGACGCTTATAGTCAGCAGCATTTTAAGACCACACTGACTGAGAAATTGCCCGATTATCAGTCTTCTTTTGAAGAGCAGGCTCAGAACTATAACCATGATTGGGAGCTATTGGTAGCGATGGGCTATCAAGAATCGCATCTTGATGCCAATGCCGTATCACCAACAGGGGTGCGCGGTCTTATGATGCTGACTAATAGCACGGCAAAAGCCATGGGAGTCTCTGACCGCGTTGACCCTAGCCAAAGTATCAGTGGCGGCGCCCGCTATCTAGAGCAGATGAAAGCTGACTTTTCGGATGTACCAAAAACAGATCGTATTTGGTTTGCACTCGCCGGCTATAATATGGGCCCGAATGCAGTAAAGCGCATTCAGCGTAAGCTTAGTGCTGACGGTATTGATGATAAGAGCTGGGCGAATGTTTATGCTTATTTATCAGAAAATAGAGCCTCGAATAGCCGTTATGGTCAAGCTATGCACTATGTTAGTAACATCAGAAGTTATCTTGAGACTATTAAAACCGAGACCGTTTAATTAAGACTGAAATGATTTAATAGCGTTCTTTAAGCAGAAAAGACTTCAAATAATAGGTCTTCAAATAAAAAAGCTGCCTTATCACTAAGGCAGCTTTTTCTATGAGTTAAAATCTAGTTAAAACCATAGCCAATTAAAACCATGATTTGTCTAGCAGATATTAACGATTCGGTACGGTCAGACGCTGACCACGCTGTAACATGGTATCTGGCGCGATCTTATTCATATCCGCAAGCTCTTGCGTTGAAACCCCATATTTACGTGCCAAGCCAATCAAGCTATCACCTGGGCCAACGGTATAACTGACCGTGACTTTCGGGACTTTAATGGTTTGTCCACGCTGTAGCTGTGCATTAGCCGCCATATTATTGGTCGCCGCTAAGTCCTCTACGGAAACCCCAAACCCGCGTGCTAAAGCAATCAAACCATCACCTGATTGAACTTTATAGTTTTCTGTATTACCAAGATTTTTGCCACTACTAGTAGTCGCTGTATTGCTGCTATTAGTAGAGCCACTACTATTACTAGTTGGGATACTCACGCTACTACCGCTGGCAGGAATAGTGATAGAACGACCCAGTATTAAGTTTGAGGTACGGCTCAAACCATTCGCTGACGCTAAGTCGCTCAAACCAATATTATAGCGTTTGGCCACCCCTGTTAAAGTATCACCCGACTGCACTTTGTAGCTGGTTGGTTGATCATTTAATTGACGGTTTACTTCTGCTTTAGATACCGGTACTTTGATCGTCTGTCCACGTTGCAAACGAGCCTTAGCATCAAAGTTGCTGTTAACGGCTGCCACTTGCTGAGCACTAACCCCGATACTATTGGCAATACCAATAAGAGTATCACCTGACTTGACCTTGTAGTTACTGGTAGGCGTTGAGCTGCTTGTATTACTGGTGTTACTGCTAGCAGCAGTAAAGTCTACACTGGCAGGTACTTTTAGCGTTTGACCCACGTACAGCGAGTCCGTGGTGCGGATATTATTGAGACTGGCTAAAGTATCGATTGAGACATTGAATTGCCGTGCCAGTGCAATCAGACCATCGCCAGATTGTACCTTGTAGTTTTTGGTCGAACCTGTTGACTTGCTGCTAGGTTTCGAAGATGGTGCCGCTGGCGTACTTATGGGTGCGGTCACTTTACCTGGTATCAACCACAGCTTTTGGCCTCTTAACAAATCAGCACGGCTGCTCAAATTATTATAAGTTGCTAGTTGGGTCACTGATAAGCCAAAGCGATTAGCGGTTCCAATAAGCGTATCGCCTCCCTGTACCACGTAACTTTCTGGTTGGCTTGCCGTTGTGGTACTGGCACTGCTTAGGGGCTCAATGGTTTTGGCATCATACAGATATAAGGTGCTACCAGCGAACAGGTTAGAACGGGCGTCTATTTGGTTCCATTCTGCAATCTCACGCCAGCTAACGCCGGCTCGGCTGGCGATATTGGATAAGGTATCACCACGTTTTACGGCGTAAGTAGACCGTTGACCTTGCGGTTTTGGTTTGCTTGTTGAGGTTTTAGGGAAGCTAAGCTTCTTCTCTTTGCCGCTAGCTTCTAATATAGACTGCTGCGTCTGTACTGCCGATAGTTTAATATTACCGTCAATAGCGCTAACCACATTCGTTTCAGGCGTTTGTGTCTGAATTTGATTGGCAATAAAATCGCGCTCTTCTTTGCTTAGTGGCGGTTCTTGGACAATGGTATTATTTTGGGTAATCGTTGCCGAAGTGGTTGGTAAGCTGTTACTTCTTTTTAGCTCAGCATTGATTTTATTGGTTTCTTTACTGGTAAGTGGGGGTTCAGTACGGACTGACACGTTGCTGCTATAAACAGAGCTGCTAGTGGGCGTGTTGATTGGGGTAATATAACTGGTTGTCTGTTGGGGCACGCGAGCGCTGGCAGCATAATCAGCTAAGCCACCACCCGTAGAGGGCAATGATGAGCTGGTATAAGGCTTGCTATTATAGCTAGGAGACGTTGGACTTGAGTAGCTAGACGTAGTCGCATTGCTATTAGCGTTGCTTGAAGCAATAACATTGCTGCTGCCATTACCTCTTAGTGAGCTGAGTTTGGCATCAAGATTAACACTGACATCATTAGGAATGATAACTCGCTGTGGACCGGAGGAATCAATACGCGCTGAAGTCAGAGCCGTATTAAGCTTTTCTAGATCATCATAACTAACCCCTGTCAATTGTGACACTTCAGCTAAGCTCACACCATAATTGGCTGGCACACTACGAAAATGCTGACGGTTAGCAATCGCTGGTAGATAAACACCATATTGCTCAGGCTTAGAGACGATATCAGCTACTGCGAGGAAACGCGGCACATAGTTCATGGTTTCAGTCGGTAGTCTGAGTGACCAATAGTCGGTCGGCAGACCTTGAGCAGCATTGGCATCAATGGCTTTTTGAACACGCCCAGGGCCAGCATTATAAGCGGCTAAGGCCAGCTCCCAACTGCCAAATTGATTGTGTAGTGCGGTTAAGAAGTCATAAGCGGCACGCGTCGATTCGATTACATCACGGCGACCATCATAGCTACTACTTTGATTCAGACCATAAATACGGCCAGTACTCGGAATAAATTGCCATAGGCCTGCCGCCGCAGCACTACTTGTGCCACTAGGATCATAGGAGCTTTCAATAACAGGTAACAATGCCAACTCAGTAGGAATATTACGACGCTCAGCTTCACGTACGGTATGGTACAAGTAACGGCTGGCGCGCGCAGTCAAGCGGTTTAGATAATCCTGCCGACTGGTAAACCAGCTTTTTTGTCCTTCAATACGCTGGTTATAAACGGCTTTACCCCCATTCATCTGGTAGCCAGCACGTAAGCGATTCCACAAGTCGCCATATTGTTGGATAGCAAGTCTATTATCTTCAACCATCGTCATATCGGACGCTTCTAATAAATCTGCTAGCTCATCTAAGCTCTCAGCATCCAAATATGCGGTTGAATAGTCAGCACTGGTGGTTGGTGTTGCAGACTGATTCGCAGGGCGTTTGCTGACCACAGGCGAGCTATTGTTAGCACCGGTATTTTTCACCGTCGACGTGTTACTACACGCACTAATGAGCAAGGCTGACACCGCAAGCGTCAGTGGTAAGGCGATAAATGAGCGAGAAGTTGATGACACAGTAGACATGATAGTAGAAGATTCCTAACGACAAGAACAGATAAAGGTATAATTAATTGACAGTATAGTATGCAATGTAAACTAAAGACCAGTCTAATGTAAAAGATAGCGGATAAGGCTGACGGAAATGCTGGTATCTATCACCTCTATCCACCCCGATTACTGATCGCGCTTACTTATTACCTCAACTAATCACAGGTATTGATGATTTATTTATTAAAAATCAGTTTGCTAACCACGGTTATTAATGAGTAGCCATTAATCGCTAGTTACTAATCACTAGTTACTAATCACTAGTTACTTGCGATAGTTACTTGCGATACGGCGCGTAAGAGTATCGCATTGCCCGTTGATAAGGTTAATGTCACTCGCGAGGTGGTCACAAATGAGACATTTCTGCCATCTTGTACCCAGCTCTCATTGGTCGTCACATTGGCTTTGGCCTGTGAACCAGTAATGACAATGTTATCGACATTGATATCGTAGCGATAGTTCGACGTTTGGTTCCAGCTGTTTTGCAATAACCTTAAATATGCATCTTTGTCTAAGCTGGTAGATTTACCTTTTCTTGATAAAGAGATCAGCGCATCATCAGAAACGAGGCGTGCCACTTGGTTGGTATTTTGGCTGTTGGCGGCTGATTTCATAGCCGAAGCATAGTTTTGTACCAAGCCTTCGGTCATAGTAGCCGCTTGTGCACTGATGCTTACCGTACTTGCTACAGCGAATAAAGCCGTTGCGCTAGTAGCTTTGATTAATAGAGCAAATAGCCCTTTTCCCCATAGTCGTTTCATCATATTCCTTAGTTAGCATAGCCTTCAATTAGCATAGTTTTTAGTTAGCATAACTCTTGGTTAAACAGCCTTTAACGAGAAAACCCTTAGAGATATTACTCTCGTCATTGTGGTTATCCAATAATATGCTTTAGCCTAGCATTTAATACTCACAGTCATGTAACACCATGTGTAATTCTTGCGTATACCCTAATCTTAACGTGAACATAATAAATTTGCCCATAACTGCTAACAGTTAGCGTCTGATTTTGTTACCGCTAGCATTCCCATTACGGTGTTTATAACGCTATTCTTATCCTAATCCTATTACGTTTAAATTAGCCCTTAACTGAGTATTTTGCTTTAAAGCTTGGTCTCAGTATTAATATCGTCATATCGCTCATCATCACTAAGCTTCATACCTAAGCGCTCTACTCGTCTGTCCATCATTTGCCGTGCCAGCGCCTGCATGTCTTCTACCCGGTCTATCTCGTCAACAATTTCAAGACCTAATAAGGTTTCGAACACATCTTCTAAGGTAACCAGTCCTTTTACTTCACCATACTCACCGACAGTAATGGCGATATGAATACGATTTTTTAGCATCAACTCTAATAAATCAAACAGCTTCATTTTTGAGAATACATAAGTAATATCTCGCTGAAACTGAGTCAATGGCTTGTGCATGGCATGATTAACTTTCGCTAATAGCATGTCCGTTTTTAATACAAATCCAGTAATATTATCAAGTTCACTATCATAAATTGGTAAGCGTGAAAACGTTAATTTTGGGCGATCGACCAGTACTTCAGCGACCGTTTTAGTCTGCTCAAACGCCAGCATTACCGAACGTGGCGTCATAATATCTTCAACTTTAATCGCCCCGAATGCTAACAAGTTACGAATAATCCGTGACTCTAATGGATCGATGTGTCCTGCCTCCTCACCAATACTGGCAAGAGCCGCGAACTCACGGCGACTGAAAACGTCTGTCTCTTTGCCCCGTACCAGTAATCTGGTTAAACGCTCTGAAAGCCAAATAATGGGATATAAGACGACAATAATGCCGCGCACGAAGTAAGCTACTGGCCCACTAAGCTGACGCCAATATACCGTACCCAAGGTTTTGGGGATAATTTCAGAAAAAGTTAGGATAGCAAGCGTCATTAAGGCTGAAAAAAGACCAAACCAAGCGCTACCAAATACAATTGTCGCTTGTGCCCCAGCGCCGATAGAGCCTAAAGTATTGGCCATCGTATTTAAGGTTAAGATCGCTGCTAGTGATTGATCAACCTTATCTTGTTTCAAGCGCTTGAGCATTTTCGCTTTTTTGGGATTGCTGTCTTGAACATCAGCAATATATGAAGGCGTCATACTGAGCAGTACAGATTCTGCCATCGAACAAATAAAAGATAAGCCGATCGCCATACTGACAAAACCTATCAGGAACAACACATTGGTAGTGGTTGGCTGCTCTACCAATACCTCAGCAGCTGATGCTGAATAAGGCAGTGTCGTCAGTAATAACACTATAAATGCTGGTACCGCCCTAAGGCAAGTGTGATGACACGTCGTCGGGGGAGGTTTAGCAGACGCTTCTTTACGATAAGCGCGTGGACGACACAAACGGGGTGTAAACAAAAAAGTGGTGAACAAGTTAGGTAACCTAAACAAAAAGAGAAAATGAAAAAGGATGGGATAAGATGAAAGCTATGACTATATAGAATAACAGATGACTGCTATCTATTACCTATCCCACAAAAAAAACGGTACTAAAAACAGCATCAATTGATATTACTGAGCAATTTTTATAAAATTTAGTAGAGATAAACACAGCCATTTGATATTAGCATTGATACTGCTGTTTAACAATAATTTGTCATGCTATCTGTTTTTTTTCATGCTATCTGTTTTTCAAAAATAACAATTTATTATAGATAAACTAATATAAAGTAAGCATAGCTACTTAAGTATGACTGCTATTACTATAATAGTAACACCGCCATCACTGTCGGTGTTTATGGCATCTAATACGCATAAATTCAATACCTATCTGCCTAATAGTTTTGTAGATTCTCCTCTTTAGTAAGCCAAAAGGATTGTCGTGATAGATAACGACTGATAGTATGCCGATACGTTAAGAAAAATACGCTCATCCCATGATTAACAGTTACTAAGTCTGGTATTTTTTGTTACTATGCGTCTAATTTTATTATTGTCTATTATATATTGAGAGAGATATGGAACTATTAAGTCAAATCTTATTACCAGTAGCATTTTTTGCCATTTTTTACTTTTTGGTGATCCGTCCGCAGTCTAAACGCACTAAAGAACACCGCGCAATGGTCAGCTCTTTAACCGTTGGCAGTGAAATAATCTTTGCTGGTGGTCTGATGGGTCGTATTAAAAGTCTTGAAGAGATCTATGCCGTTGTCAGCTTAAACAATAATACTGATATTAAGGTGCAACGTGCCTCTGTCATTTCAGTATTGCCTAAAGGTACTATTGAGAGCGTATAAATATCAGCGATGATGACTTACTGGCAGTCACTAATAACTCTATTTGGCTATAAACAGATTTGGTTACTCTTTGACTGTCATTAGAGTCGTTGTATTTATCTATTATCATTGTGTTTATAAAAATGACCGTTCATTGTTTACGGTCATTTTATGCTATTAGTCAGTCAATTAAAGCAAAAATACAGTCAAACAGGCTTTATGTAATAAGCTTGTCGTTATACTCTATAGAGCTTTAAAAATGGCTTAACTAGTTTTATAAATAACTTAACTTGTAGTGATAAAGGTAATATAAGTTTTTAGAAAAAGCCCAACAGCTATTTTTAGAAGCTATATCGCTTTGCACCTTACAGTGTTTTATACGCTACCGTTTTATGCTCTATTATCATAGCGGATGATCGCGATGGTGGACAATTGCAAATGATAAAGATGCCAAATATCAAATATGGCAGTCACCCATTGCGATCGCTAACATCCCATCTGCTGACTTGTGGCCTGCGTCGCCAGTACTTTATCAACTTAAAGAAGTGATTATGCAATATCCCGCTTGGAAATATTTCGTCATCCTCATCGTGCTAATCGTTGCCGGTCTGTATGCTGCCCCAAACCTTTACCCTGATGAACCTGCCGTGCAGATCACCAGTGCGGCAGCGGGTACACAGCTGTCTGAAGGTATTTTGACTCAGTCACAAAGCCTGTTAGAAGAGGCTGGCGTGAGCTACCATGATGGTACATTTGAGGGTAATAGTGCACTGGTACGCCTCGATAATCCAATCGCACAACTAAAAGCACAAGAAACCTTGCGACAGAATCTAGGTGAGGATTATGTGGTAGCGCTAAACTTAGCGCAAACTACTCCTCAATGGCTACGTGATATCGGTGCTAAGCCGATGAAGCTGGGACTAGATCTGCGTGGCGGGGTACGCTTCGTTTTAGAAGTCGACATGGACAAGGCGCTCGAGCAACGTCTGGATAGTGCTAGCCGCGATGTACGCCGTGACCTGCGAGCTGAGCGTATTGCGATTAAGGGCATCAAAACAGAGGCGCAAGGTATCGGTATCGTGCTACATTTTGCCGATACAGATATTCGTAATCGTGCTCAAAACATCTTACAAGGCTCGATGGGTAATACCTTTACACTACAGTCGTCTATTGATGACCAAGGCCCTGCGCTGATTATGGCGTATAACGATGCGACGCTAGACGAAATTAACAGCTATGCGGTCAACCAAAACTTGTCTACCTTGCGTAATCGGATTAGCGAGCTTGGGGTTGCTGAGGCCTTGGTCCAGTCACAAGGGGCTAGCCGTATTGTGGTCGAGCTACCTGGTGTGCAGGATACTGCTGAAGCTAAGCGGGTACTCGGTCGTACCGCAAACCTTGAATTCCGCATGGTAGCTAAAGACAGTGAAGACTTCCTAGGCGGGATTCCGCCAGCGGGCACCGAAGCGTTTCCGTTTAGAACGCTTGATGGCCCGCCAGTATTGCTAGAGCGTCAGGCTATTGTCACTGGGGATAAAGTAACTAATGCCCAGACCAGTCTCGATGAGAGCGGCCAACCTGAGGTAAACATTACCTTAGACAGCGCTGGCGGCAAGCTGATGCAAAACGCCACGCGTACCGCAGTCGGCGAGCAGATGGCTGTCTTATTTATCGAAAATAAGCAAAGAATTACTTATGAAGAAGATCCAGCTACTGGTGAGACCGTTGAAGTACGGACACCTTATGCTGAGACTAAAGTAATTAACCGTGCCAATATTCAAGCCGTACTCGGCTCCTCTTTCAGAATTACCGGTCTTGATAGCAATGCCGAATCGGCTGAGCTGGCCTTATTGTTACGCTCAGGGGCACTTGCTGCACCGATGTATTTCGTTGAAGAGCGCACCATTGGCCCATCGTTGGGACAAGAAAACATTGATAAAGGTCTATTTTCTACTCAAGTCGGCTATCTATTAGTCTTTGCCTTTATGATTGTTTTCTATCGTTTGTTTGGCCTCATTGCTAACATGGCACTGGCGATTAACGTCATTATTATGGTGGCGATTATGTCTATTTTAGGCTCATCACTAACCCTACCCGGTATTGCCGGTATTGTATTAACCATCGGTATGGCGGTCGATGCCAACGTGCTGATTTTCGAACGTATACGTGAGGAGCTGGCAAATGGGGTCCGGCCCAAATCCGCTGTCGTGGCAGGCTTTGATCGCGCCTTTAGCAGTATTTTTGATGCCAACATTACCACGTTATTGGTCGCGTTTATTTTGTTCGCCATTGGTACCGGTCCGATTAAAGGCTTTGCGATTACCTTAGCAGTCGGTATTGTCAGCTCGCTGTTTACCGCAATTTTGGTCACAAGAGCACTGGTACAAATTGCTTACGGTAAGCGTAAATCTATCAAACGTTTGAGCATCGGCTAGGAGAAAAATATGGCGATTGAACAGAATAATCCCCCAAAACCACAAAATACGCCAACTTCTAATAGTTCAGGTGGCGGCTCAGATGGTAGCTCTAATGACCCAAGTAGCAAAGCAAACCGCCGTAATAAGCCGCGCCGTGATGGTAAAGGTAGCAACAACCAAACCAATAAAGCTACTACTCCGAAATCGAGCAAAGGTAAAGGTCGTCGCGCCGGACAAAACAGTCAGGCATTAGCAACACAAGCTCCTAATCCTGCTACTGATATCGATCCTAATATCTCGGCGGATGACGCAGCGGATGCCGCGGCAGCAAAAGCAGAAGGTGGCATCAAAGCCATTGGCAATCAGCGCCTCATTCCCTTTATGAGTTTAGAAAAGCCGATGGCGATTTTATCTATCGTTTTAATTATCGGTAGTATTCTAGCCATTGCCATCAATGGCCTTAACCTAGGTCTTGACTTTACTGGCGGGGTCTCAGCAGACGTGCGCTATGAGCAACCGGCTGAACAAGTGGAAGTGGTTCAAGCACTTGCGGATAATGGCTTCGATGATGCGGTCGTACAGTATCTCGGCACACGCCAAGAACTTTTAGTACGCCTGCCACCGCAGTCAGATAATATCAATGGCCTAAATGCGACTTTGAATCAAGCGCTTGATTTACCCAATAATAATGCTGAAATCAGTAACGTTAATATTATTGGCAGCCAAGTCGGTAATGAGGTCTACTTAAACTCCGTAATGGCAGTCGTCTTAGCGCTAATCTGTATGCTGGGCTATGTTGCCTTACGATTCCAGTTTAAGCTTGCTATAGGTGCGGTAGTGGCTCTATTTCATGATGCTATCGTGACTGTCGGTTTTTTTGCCTTGTTCGGTCTCCCGTTTGATCTGACGGTACTGGCGGCCGTGCTGGCGCTTATCGGTTATTCATTGAACGATACTATCGTCGTCTATGACCGTATTCGCGAAAACTTTCGCCGTGTCCGTGGTATCAGCCCCCGCCAAACGATTGATTTATCATTAACAGAGACCTTGCGCCGTACCATCATGACCATCTCAACGGTTATGCTAGTGGTATTAGCGATGTTATTCCTAGGCGGTGACGGCTTATACTGGTTTGCTGTAGCGCTATTCATTGGCTTGATTGCCGGTACTTATTCTTCAATTTATATTTCAAGCTCTATTCCGCTAAGCATGGGATTATCTCGTGATGATTTTGTGGTAAAAGTAAAACCTGAGTTTGAAGAAGAAATCGTCACCTTTAACGATCCAAAGATGTTTGAACAAGACTGATACTTAATTAGGGCTAACAGTCAAATTTTTTAGTCTATTAACCTTATAAGTATTATCATGACAAAAGCACCTAATTAATAGGTGCTTTTGTCTTTATGTCACTACTGAATAGTGCCTTTATCAGAGCATTTCCATCTCTCCACCCTATCGCCACAGTTCAAGGTGACGGGCAATATTTTCTGTATTTCAGCATAAGCGACTCTAGAATGCCAACCGTTACGCCGTCTCGCGCCATGCCGCCTATCGATACCCGCTACGCGCGCATTATTGCCATTGCTTTGCCGGTCTTATTGGCCAATTTAGCTATGCCGCTACAAAGCGTTATTGATACGGCGATTGTTGGCAATATGAACGATATGGCTAAGCTTGCTGGCATGGGTTTGGCGATACAGTTGTTGTCTTTACTGTTGGTTAGCTTTAATTTCTTACAATATGCCTCTTCTGGGCTGTCCGCACAGGCACTAGGGCAACTTGCTCATAATGATGCCTCGGCAACTAACACCTCAACAAGCAACACCTCGAGCAATACGTCGCAGATACAGTCACCCCTACTGTCTATTTTACAGCGGGCGTTAGTATTAGCATCTATCATCGGGGCAATACTACTACTGGCAAAACCGTGGCTGATTGATTTTGGCTTACAGGCCTTATCAGCCAATCCTAAAAGTGGGATCGCTGCAAAAACCTATCTAGACGTGCGTTTTTGGGGTGTGATAGCTGAACTGATGAACTTTGCTTTTATTGGCTGGTTTGCAGGCCAAGGTAAAACCCGTTATATGCTCTATCAACAAGGTTTTATCGCCATACTTAATATCATTCTGACCCTGTTCTTTGTCTATGGCATGCAGATGGGACTGGTAGGTGTGGCATTAGGGACAACTATCGCCTTTTGGTCAGGAGTTGTTTTAGCCTTGTGGTTGAGTCGTCATCATTTACAAATTACTTGGAGAGCGCTATTTACCGCCGATCCCCAGCATTTTGCTAGAGAAAAAATGCTTAGGCTATTTTCACTTAATAAAGACATCTTTATTCGAACGCTAGTCTTAACTTTAAGCTTTGCCTGGATAACACGCTTATCGGCTCAAAGTGGTGATCTAATACTGGCCGCCAACGCTATTTTATTACAAGTATTAAGCATTTCAGCCTTTGCCCTCGACGGTGTGGCGGTATCAGCAGAAACCTTAAGTGGTCAAGCAGCAGGACGGCGTGATTGGCCGCGCTTTCGTATTATTGTCAAGCGTACTGGCGTGGTCAGCTACGGTCTTGCCTTAATGTTAAGTGCAATATGGTGGCTTGTAATGCCAACATATTTGCAGCTAATGACCAATATTGAGTCCGTCTTTACCCTCGCTTATAATTATCATATTTATGCAGTATTGCTACCCCTAGTTGGTGTCGGAGCGTATTGGCTCGATGGAATATTCTTTGGTTTAACCGCTGGAAAAGTCATTCGTAATGCGGCGCTCATATTAGCCATCATCTTTTTCCCGCTCAGCTGGCTACTCTATCGACAATGGGATATGACCGGCATTTGGTTGAGTGTTTGGTGTTTATTACTTCTACGGTTCATTATTCTTAGTGGGTTCTTATACCGCGCTCATATCACAGGTAGCTATGAAAAATTGCAGCCGCATTTATAACCAGTACTACCCTTTTAAAACCATCATGCATTATTAAGCCAAAGTAACGACTATAAAATCAATAATTAAGCTATAAAAATTTAGGACATCCTGTGATTACTCAATCTAAGCAGCGACGAGAGCCCGCCTACCAGTGGGCTGAAGGCTTTAAAAAAAGTATTCCGGTAGCGATGGGCTACCTGCCCGCAGGTATTGCATTTGGCGTATTGGCGCAAGTTGCGGGCGTACCAGTATGGGCGACCATTATGCTCAGTATCGTACTATATGCGGGTGCCGCTCAATATGCCTGCTTGCCTATGCTTAGCGCCGGATTACCAATTGGTAGTATCGCGACCAATATCGCTGCTATTAATTTACGCCATGTGTTTTATGGTGTGCCGTTATTGCAATACTTACCGACCCATAAGCTTGCCAAAACTTATTGCTTGTTTGCACTCACTGATGAGACTTTTTCGGTGATGACCAGTTTACCTACCAATACACGGCAAGCACTAATACTGCCAGTAAGCTTATTTAACCAAAGCTGGTGGGTATTGGCGAGCGCCATTGGGGTGATGATAGGCAGCGCTCTCAACGATCTAGTACCAAACTTGGACTTTGCGCTGATTTGTTTGTTCGTGATTTTAGCTTACGAGCAGTTTCAGAGTATTAAACGTTATTTTCCGATTGGTATTGCCGTTATTGCTTTAGCTATCGCCTCACTGTTTACCAGTAATTGGCTGTTACTGGTCGCCATTGCAATTTGTATGTTACTGATCTTAACGCGTGCATTTTGGATACAACGGAAGGTTATAAACAATAAGATTGTAGGAGGCTCTGATGACCAGTAGCTATCTAATTTTCGCAACCTTGGCAATGGCTGGAGTCACATTTATCACTCGTGCTGTTCCAGCACTAATACCGCAAAAACTACTTGATAAACCTTGGCTACATCGTCTTAATGAGAGTTTACCGCTATCCGTTTTGGTATTATTAATTTTGACGAGCCTTTCTTACCAAGAGTTATCAGCGAATATTAACTTAAGTAGTGCGGCGCTGCATTTATTATTGGCGCAAATTGGTGCCCTACTACTGGTGTTGCTCGTCTATCATATCAGTCGCCAGCTGCTAGTAAGTATGGTCGTGGGTATCGCTGCTATTAATGGATTGCTGTGGCTGTTTAGCTATTTTTTAGTTTAATTGATTTTGAGGTGAGTTAATGCAAATTAGCTTAGCTTCAACGAAAAAGGCTGAACTCCTTATGGAATTCAGCCTTTTTGTATTTTAAATTAACTATTATTTTTTAACGATTTGGTAGCCTAAAACTCTTCTACACCCATCATATCAACGGGGGTATCAGCAACTATCTGCATCCCTTTCTTACCTGTTTTAGCCGTTTCATTGCGCTGCTCTTGTAGATGATCAAGATAGGCTTCGTTGATTTGACCCGTGATATAACAGCCATTAAATACCGCACAGTCAAAACCTTCAACCTTACTATACTTAGTATCTTTTACCGCGTCGATAAGGTCTTCTAAATCTTGGAAAATTAAACGGTCTGCACCGATAATCTCACGCACCTCTTCCACCGTGTGACCCGAGGCAATCAGCTCACTACGTACGGGCATATCAATACCGTACACATTAGGATATTTCACAGGCGGCGCCGCACTGGCAAAAAATACCTTTTTAGCACCTGCATCGCGTGCCATTTGAATAATCTCATTACAAGTCGTACCACGAACAATAGAATCGTCGACTAACAAGACATTTTTGCCTTTAAATTCTAATGGCACAGGACTAAGTTTTTGACGAACAGACTTTTTGCGCTGCTGCTGGCCTGGCATAATGAAAGTACGACCGATATAGCGGTTTTTCATAAACCCTTCACGGTACTTGATATTCATCTTTAGAGCCAGCTCCATCGCGGAAGTACGCGAGGTATCAGGAATAGGTATGACCACATCAATATCATGATCTTCGCCCCATTCAGCAAGGATTTTGTCCGCCAGTTTCTCGCCCATACGCAACCGCGATTTATAGACTGAGATATTATCCATAATCGAATCGGGGCGCGCAAAATAGACATATTCAAAGATACAAGGCGTATATTCTTGCTGTTCCACACACTGATGAGTATGTAGTTGATTGTTTAAATCAATAAAAATTGCTTCCCCTGGTTTAACATCACGAATAATGCTAAAACCTGAACCAGTAAGCGCTACCGATTCCGAGGCAACCATATATTCGGTGCCGCCATTTGCCGCCAAACGCTCACCGAAAATCAGCGGACGAATACCGTTTGGATCACGGAACGCGAGTAAGCCATGACCAGTAATTAGCGCTACCACGCCATAAGCCCCTTCACAGCGACTATAGACCGCTTTTGTTGCTTCAAAAATATCATCAGCAGTCGAATGAGTTTTACCTAAATTTTGCATTTCGTGCGCTAACACATTTAACAACACTTCAGAATCTGAGTCGGTATTTAAATGGCGGCGATCATCTTGATACAACGACTTGGCCAGGCTCTCCGCATTGGTCAAGTTACCATTATGCGCCAAAGTAATACCATAAGGTGAGTTGACATAAAATGGCTGAGCCTCAGCACTGCTTGAGGTACCAGCAGTAGGATAGCGGACGTGACCGATACCAAACTTTCCGACCAATCTGACCATATGATGATTCATAAAAACGTCGCGTACCATGCCGTTTTCTTTACGTAGATATAAACGCCCGTCCTGTAAAGTCACGATACCGGCCGCATCTTGTCCGCGATGTTGCAACATGGTTAAGGCATCATAAAGAATTTGGTTGACTGGCTCATGAGCTGCAACCCCAACGACTCCACACATAGTTATGTCCTATTTTAGATCATACATTAGTAACGCAATGACGGCACAATTACTGACAGTGATGACTGCCAGACGATCTGCACTGATGATTTTATTTACTGAAATTAGAGTGTTATAAATTAGGGTGTTACTAAAAATAAAGTCTTACTGATACGCAAAAAGAAGATAAGCTCTTGATGATTAATAAACGGTACTTTGTGAGCGCTAACTGCTGTCAAATAATTTTTTATCAAGGCCTGTTTACCAAAGCGCGATTTTTTAAAGCTCAGCCTATCAAACATTATGATTGATTCACTTGTTCCCAAGCAATGCCGAACGCATCTGAGACTAAAGTCTTTGCCATCGGTGCATAAGGCAGTAATTCAGGAGCTAACACTGAAGTTTGCCATTGCGGCATCTGCACCAATAATGGCGCGCTGACGCTAAGTATGACCAATATCATTAGTACGTTTTTGGCTGCGCCCAAGACACCGCCTGCCATTTTATCGACGACACCCAGCCGCAAGGTCTTAAGCACTCCTGAAAATACAAAAGCCACTATATGCATGATGGCTAATACAACTATCACTACTAATAAAAAAGCCGATGCCATTTGTAGGACAGGATTTTGTACAATACTCGCTAGTTGCGGAGCAACAGCACTTGCCAACTGAGTGGCCGCAATAAGGGCAATAAACCACCCAATTAAACCCAAGGCCGTCTTAATCAGCCCAACCTGAAAACCTCGCCATAAGCCAATTAAGACAACAATGGCAATCACAATATCCAGACCACTCATGCTTACCGCCTCATTAGCTTATTAACTTTAGCCCATTATTTTTTTACTTGCTGTCTTTTTAGTACTACTGTCGTTTGTCTAGCTGTCCATGGCATCGTAATAGCCGCCGATAGCTTGAATACAAGACTGTACCAGTCCGGGACCTCGATAAATAAGACCAGTATATAATTGCACCATATCTGCGCCTGCTTTGATCTTCTTAACGGCTTTCTCGCCACTATCGATGCCACCAACACCAATTAAAGCTACCTTACCATCTAGCTGATCAGCGAATTGTTGTAAAATTTGAGTGCTAATGTGGCTGACGGGACGACCCGATAAGCCGCCCATTTGATCGCCATCATGCAAGTCTTCGACGCCGACTCGGCTCAAAGTAGTATTGGTCGCAATCAAACCATCAATCTCAAAATCTAATAGCTGCTGTGAGATATAATCGACTTGCAATGGCTCTAAATCAGGCGCGACCTTTAGTACCAATGGCACATAGAAGCCATACTCTGTTGCCAACTGATCATGACGGTTCTTAATAGTGTCTAATAAATGAGTTAGTGCTTCCCCACTTTGCAAGTCACGTAAATTCGCAGTATTTGGCGATGAGATATTGACCGTAATATATGAGGCATGCGGATAAACACGTTCTAAACAATAAACATAATCATCAGCCGCATTCTCGACCGGCGTGCTGGCATTTTTGCCGATATTAATACCGATATTGCCTTTATATTTACAGCGTTTTACATTGTCAATGAGACAAGCAACGCCTTGATTATTAAAACCCATTCGGTTAATAATCGCATCCGCTTGCTTGAGTCTAAACAGCCGCGGCTTATCATTGCCAACTTGCGGCTTTGGGGTCACTGTACCTACTTCAATAAATCCAAAGCCTAACTCTGCTAACGCGTCAATATAATCGCCATTCTTATCCAAACCTGCTGCTAGTCCCACCGGATTAGAAAACTGCAATCCCATACAATCCGTCGGCTGCATAGATTGACCATAGACCAACCCTAAAGCACGCGCTTTATGGGCTTTATCCAATAAAGACAAGGTCATGTCATGAGCGTGCTCAGGGTCCATCTTAAATAAAAACGGGCGAAGTAAGGCATAAGACATAGTGACGATAAACCCTGCTTTAAGAGAAATGATGAATGGAGCGAAACGAACAAAATCAGGCGTTGCGATTATATCAGCTTAACAGTAATAAGACCAAAGTTTCATGCGACACCACTTTATATAAAAGGGCTTGCAATCGCTTATAAATAAAGACTTGATTGTCATAAAAAGGGTTTAACTTGGTATCAATTAGGGTACGGGACGACCGTCTGTCAGCGCAACCCAGCCACGTATAATACGGTAGAGATGCCAAATAAAAGTAAATACCATAATAAGCAACCCAAGGCCAGTAAGTAATACCGAACCTAGGGCTAAATTACCACTATCTGCCATGACACTGACGCCAAAGCTACCCAGTGCAAAAACAATCAATAGTGCTCCGATGGCAAACCAGACAATACTGTACCAAAAGGTCTTAATCTGCCAATCAAAATGCGTGGCTAACCATGTGCCATCAGCATCGTGACGCTTAGCATAGTTCACCACAATCGGTACAATCCACAGCAATCCCGCAGTAAAATAGCTGACCACATATAACAAATATGTCACATGATTATAGGTAGTTAAAGACCGGCGCTTGTTATCACTCATCATAGCGTTTTGCTCCTGCTGTGTAAGCTCATGATTAGGCTGCTCATAATTATACTGGCCACCTAAAGAGGCTTCATAGTCAGTAATAGAATTAGCTGTCTTAGTAGGGCGACGCAAAGACTCATTGGCTTGAGGATTAGGAGATTGGGGGTCAGGAGAGTGATTCATAATAAATATCCATAACTGGCAATAGCGTCTAAGTTTAACGTAGCCACTAGACATTTAATTGTGGCGGATAAGACTGTTTTCAAGATACTGATATTGAAGTATAAATCCTAGAAACTGTTACCAAAAGATAAGGCACTATCGCCTAAACACTACCCTATCATGAGAATTAAAGACTTATGAGACTGCCATGCCGCTAAGAGACCGTATTTATAAGATAACTGTTGCTTGTACTTGAATAGCTTTAGTAGTTAGATCTTGCTGCATCGATAGCTGAGTAAACGTCCATCCTTGCTGTTCAAGCTTGCCAAGGGCTGCGCTCACTACGGCTTGGCTAGGATGAGTAAAGCTTAGTTGCACCGAATCACCAGCAGCAACTACTTGCGCATCATTGATACTAGAGGCATTCAATAGCGAGTTAACACTACCAGCTGGTGGCATTGAAGCATCACCGTCTGGTGTATTAGCAGCGCTTAAAGCATTGCTATCAATATTGCCCGCTTGCGCACGTAGCCAAAAATAATCAGCGACCTGCTCTTGATAGTCAGACTTACCATCTTTAGCCGCTTGATGAACGCTATAGCCACCATAACCACCAACGAATAGCAGTAAAAATACTAACAATATACCCAAGGCAAATTGATCACGTGGCGACAAGGCTTGCCAGCGTGTCCACAGCATATTCTGATAGCTATTCATACGATCCGATAGGACGTTCGCAGAACTACTGTCTTTAGCGCGACTTTTGGCGCGACGCTGTAATAGTTTCATTACCTGACCTTTATTACTAAATGGGTTGTTAATGGATAAATGGTTAATGGATAATTAAGATTAAATTTAAAATAGGCTAAGATTTAGCTTATCTCAAGTTAAATAATTAAGAGTCAGCCATTTTATCCTGCGTCGCGCTATCTTCTATGATGTTTACTGTGATTTGACCACTAAACTGCCCTTGCTCATTACTATTGACCCGCTCTAAATTGGCAGTCAAACCTTGTGCAACAAGGGTACTAGTAAACTGATCGAGACTACCACGATCCGGCGCAATCAAGGTGAAGCTAAGCGCTGTGGGCTCCATAACAAGAGCCTGCGCTTGCATTGAAGATTGTTTAATCAGTGGTGATATTCGTGCCAATACCGCCATATGTGAGGCTGGTGCTTGACTGTCGCTACGTAACTTTGGCTGCAGTTGCACTTGTAGCTTGGTACGCGTACTAAGTGGCTCATTAGGGAACCAAGACTGATACTGGTTAGCAACCGCTATCTTAGTAGCCGCGGCCGCCTCGTTATAGCGATAACTTTGCACACCATCAGTCGCAATTTGTAGCACTAATGCCGATAACGCTACCATCATCGCCACGCGTAGATAAGGGGACAACTGCGAGTCGGACGTTTTAGTAAAGAAATTAAGCGCGTGGCGTTCAGGGTTATCGATAGGCGCAGGAATGACAGACAGCAAGGTCAATAACAACTTATGATCAGCTATAAGTGCGGCTGTTTGCTTGATAGCATCGGTTGCCGCTGTTCCTGACATGGGCTCTGATACTAAGGTCGTCTTGTGTAAATCTATAATATTATCGTTGTCTACAACCTCAGCAAACGCACTAATAGGAGAGCTAATTGAGGTACTGCCAGACGGTTCAATAGATAGCAACACACACACTTCGCTCAACTGCGGTAGTCGCTCGAAAATCAGGGATAAATAGCTGACTGCCATCCCTTGACGTAACGATTGCCGTAGTAGCATAGTCTGCTCATCTTGATATAAGACGACTTGCTGCCCTGCGCCTTCTTCTGGAGTCGGTAACAATAAAAAATCAGGCAGTAACGCTACAATGCTTAAGCCAGCAAGGGTAGCGCTTTGTTGCCAAGTGTCAATATCGCTTTGAGCCAGTGCGTATAAGTAATGGGCATTGGCATGATTCATTTGCCGGACTGACAGCTGTTCAACAGGCGTCAACGACGTTTCTTCGAATAAATATTGCTTGCCGCTGCTGCCTAATTGTTTAAGCTGAGCCGTATTGAGCGCCGTATCTACTTGCAATACATGGCTTGAGGGAAAATACAAACACAAGGTCTTATGTCCATGAATGCCATAGACATCATGCAGCTGCTGCCAACCATCGACTGACTGCCACTGTTTCGTATCCGCATGCCAAACGGCTAACGGACTGTGCTGCGCTCTTAACCAAACGTGTAACACTAAACGCGTCCTTACTTATCAAACTGCTGATTTATTGAATCAGGGATAAAAGCAAAATCTAAACGGTTGCTATAAAATTTACTATCAAGGCTATCGTCGATATTAAATAGCCTTGATGTTAGATGGCGTTAATATTTAATTAAATAACAATATAGCAGTGCGGTTATGAATATTAATGCGGCTGAACGGGAACAAAACGGTCACTCTCGTTTGCCATTCCCGACATCACAAATTCCATATCAAGCACCCGTGCCTCTGCTAGAGAAAATGCCTCAGGATTGTCACCCGTTAGCAGACCAGCAAGATTGGCGACGATGGACATATGACAGACTACCACCAAACACTCTGCTTCGATATTCGCCAGTTCAGCTAAAGCGATTTTTGCGTCGTCAGAGGGCGTAATATTATCTTGCACCGTTGCAGGCACGTCAGGTGCTCGCGATTGTAACTGAGCTAAGGTCTGCTGCGCTCTATCATAAGGGCTTACCACAAAATAATCTGGCGTATAGTTCTTAGTAATATAGTCTGCCGTTTGCGCGGCTTGCTGTTGTCCAAAATCGGTCAATTGCCGCGCGCTATCTGGGCGCGTTTCATCTTCTGCTTGACCGTGACGCATCAATATAATTTTCATATCATTCCTCGATTTAGGTCTCGATTGATACCTTTATATAGTCAGTTCAAAATAAAAGAGAATCGTTCATATCAGCAGCACGGTATCGTTTTTAAATTGGATCGAGTATACCTGTTTTCTTATAACATTCAGTCTTTGTTTTTATTAGCAGCCTTACCTTTAGTAGAGCTGTTTTTAGCCAGATCACTGTCGGAAGCAGCAGTGTGTAAACTGTCATCAATCGGGTTATTGCTTGCCGCTTGCATTTGCGCGGTAAGCTCCGCATTACTATGGTCATGAGCCATTACAAACTCAACGTCGCTACGAAAACCCGCTTCCATCAAGTGCAAAGCAACCCCAAGTGCGGCTTTATCTTCATAAATAACGGCATACAGAGCATGGGTAATGGGCATATAAATACCCTCTTTACTGGCTTTTTCGTGCACCTGCTGGATGGTATTTACCCCTTCAGCCGTCTGACCCAGTTTTTTGACTGCGGCATCGATACTCATACCACGACCCAGCATATTACCAATGCGGTAATTACGGCTTAACTCAGAGCTACAAGTCGCATATAAATCGCCAACGCCAGATAATCCTAAGAACGTCAGCGGATTAGCGCCCGTCTCAACCCCAAAGCGGCTCATCTCTGCTAAAGCACGGGTCAATAACATGGCTTTGGTATTTTCACCCACTTCATAAGCGGCTGCCATACCCATGGCAATCGCATAGATATTTTTCAGCGTGCCGCCAAGCTCAACGCCGCGAATATCATCACTGGCAAAGACTCGAAAGAATGCACTATGTAGCGCCGCTTGTACCGCATGGCGTAATGGCTCAGAATTACTGGCAATCACTGTTGCGGACGGCATGTTTTTCATAATTTCTATCGCTAGATTTGGTCCTGACATGACCCCAAAATTGACTTCAGGTAGCTCATCTTTGATGATGTCACTCATGAAGGCAAAAGTATCCTTTTCCATACCTTTGGTCAGTGAAACAATCGACTGCCCTGTGATAAAAGGAGCGATACTTTTTAAAGTCTCACGAAAAGCCAAACTAGGTACAGCGATGAAGATAATGTCTTTATCTTTGACGGTCGCTTCTAAGTCATGACTGTATTTAAGGCGATCATCGAGTTTGTGGCCAGGCAAATATTTTTTATTCATCCGTAGCTTGGCCATAGACTTGACGGTACGCTTATTACGCACCCATAGCGTGGTATCACAGCCATTGCGTGCCGCTAAGTTTGCCATCGCCGTCCCAAAACTACCGCCACCTAAGAACGCTAAGCGTAATTTGGCAGGGTTATTATGGATTTGTGCCATGTTTTTGGCTACAGCAGTCTCAACGGTGCTAGGATTCAGCTTTTTACGGCCAAGACCTGACGCAGCACGTTCAATGATACCTGCCAGTAGGCTATTTTGTTTTTCAACGGTATTTTTCTCTGCTTCGCTATTGTCAGTGCTTGCATCTGTATCGTTAGAATTATTATCAGTTGAGCTGGTCATAATCATGTATCCGTGTTGGCCGACTTATATGGTTTAGGGCTATTATTTATAGCACTTGTAATGCACATATGGTGAGGCTCATTTACTTAATTAAAAGCAGCCTATTCGATAGTGTTAATGTTCTAATAATACCAAATTTTTGATAGTGATAACGTTTGTTTACGACTCAAAGCGTAGCAGCGGCTCAATATCCATAGGTTTACGTGTGGGTTCAACACAAGGGCTGGTGCCAGTATAAACAAAAGCCGTGACATAATCATCTACGCCTACATCAAAATAAGCTTTTACAGCGGGCTCGTTACACAGCAGACCTGTACGCCACACCGTACTAAAGCCTTGCGATTTTAGGGCTAAAATAAGATTTTGTACGGCAGCACCAGCACTCAGCATTTGCTCAAAGGATGGCACTTTTTTGTGGTCTTGTAGGTTAGTAACCACGGTAATAATAACGGGCGCACGTAGCGGCATAGTGTGGGTTTTTTTCCGATCTTTCTCAGACAGTGTCTCACCCTCTCGCAGCGCTTTGGCTTCAGCAGCAGCTACGAACGCGCGCCCTAATTGATGACGGGCATTGCCTTCAGTGATAATAAAGCGCCACGGTTGCAGCTTTTTATGATCAGGAGCAGTCGCCGCACATTCAATGGCAGCTTTAATCTGAGTATGAGTGGGCGCAGGAATATCTAGATTGCCAATACTGCGTCTTGATTTAATCCAATTAATAAGCTGTTCGTCAGTAACTTGTGCGTTATCCACTATCGTCTCTTCATTATGCGCTTGTTCATTGTTTTGCTGTATTTTATTATCGTCAAGCGTGCTCATGCTTTATCCTTATTTGTTATTTTAAGCCGCGTCATCAAGGCGATGTTTCATTTTTAGATAGTCTTCTGACTGCATCTCAAGTAACCGCGAGCGAGTACGCTCTATTTCAAACGCTAGCTTTTCGCCTTGATACAGATCAAGAATAGACTGCTCTGCCCGAATCAATAATTTTACACGCCGATCATAAAACTCATCAACCATATAAATAAAACGCCGAGTCGGATCACGTAAATCATCCGTTAACGCTGGTACGGCATTGACCAATACAGTACTAAATTGATTGGCAATTTCAATAAAGTCGGCGGCTGAGCGCGGCTGCATACATAAATGGCGGAAATCACAAAATAATATGGTTTCGGTACGAGCATTAATTTTGACTTCACGACCGTTAATGGTAATAGGATCATTACTAATTTTTAAATTATTCGACAGACTGGCAAAGCGGTTGGCCAGCCAGTGATGGTTACTTTTGGTCATGGGCGACTTATATAACTCGGCTTGCTGCAAGACCCGCAGGCGGTAGTCAATACCAGAATCAATATTCATCACGGTAGTATGACGCTCAACTTCGGCAATAGCGGGCATAAAACGGTCGCGATGTAGACCGTCTTTATATAATCCAGATGGCACAATATTTGAGGTAGCCACTAAGGTAATACCACGATCAAACAGCATGGTAAACAAATCACCCAAAATCATGGCGTCAGACACGTTAGAGACAAAAAACTCATCAAAGCAGATAATGACTGCTTCTTCATAGATAATGTCTGCCACTTTCTCCAGCGGATCACTCTCGCCCTGTATCTCGTTGAGTTCATGATGAACGCGCTTCATAAAGTGATGAAAATGCTGGCGCATCTTGCGATCGATAGTCAGCGAATCGTAGAACATATCCATCATCCATGTCTTACCACGCCCAACGCCTCCCCACATATACAAACCCTTTGGTGCTGCAGGTTTGGATTTTAGAAAGCTAAAAAATCCTTTTTTCTGTTCCGCAGTGTCGTTGAGCTGGTGATGCAAATCATCTAGGTAGCTCATGGCCTGATACTGCTGTTCATCTCGGGTAAAGTCATCAGTGCTGATGGCTTGCTCGTAGCGCTGCAGTGGAGATAATCTCATAAGGCGACTCGTCATTAGACAAAATAAATAATAAAGTAATATGTTGATACCGTCAGTTGCCACTAACTTATGGTTTTTACACTGAGATAGTGGCAACTGATATGTCAGAATGGCGCAATTCATGACCATTCTTTAGGTTAACACGGCTTAAGGCGTTGCTTTAATAAATAGAGGCTGCAAAAAATTTATCCCAGTAGCCCTCTACCGTTTCTAAATTGAATTAACTATAAAATCTCAAATAGTGACTGGTTTAATTAACCTTGTCGAATTCATGCTGTCAAATATGATAAAAATAAGTATATTTTAGGGAAAACTAATCTACATCACCAAAGCTATGCTGCGCTAATAAGCGCTTAAGCTCTGATAATCGACCATGGAAAAAATGCCCCGCGCCATCAACCACACTAACATCAAGGCCCAAACGTTCCGCAAAGGCTTGCATATTAACTGGATCGATTACCTCATCGGCATTACCATAAATCTCAAAAGTCTTTTCGACGGGTAAGGTTATATTCTCGCTACTATTTTTCTCTATCGATGGTGAGATAAGAGCCACTTTAGCAATCTCAAAATCGCTCAGACCCCACACATGCGGCGAGACCAGCATTTGTTCAGCGACCCGTGCAGTGACGTAGCCGCCAAAAGAAAAACCACCCAGCCATAACTTACGCGCATTGGTTTGCCCAGCAATCCATTGTAGCACGGTCATGGCGTCCAGCACTTCACCTTCAGCATAATCATGTTCACCAGTTGACTGGCCCACACCGCGAAAGTTAAAACGTACCACATGCATACCATGATCGCGCGCAAATCGGTACATAGTAGTGACTACTTTATTATTCATCGTCCCTTCAAACAGCGGATTAGGATGGCAAAGTAGCGCCACCGTATCAGTACTGGAATCGTTTGGGTTGTCTTGTTGCCACAACGCATCGATCTCTAACACGCCGGCAGGAGCAGGAATTAATGGCATAAGTTTAATTACTAGTTAAAAAGTTTATTCAATTATCCTAGATATGATTTATATTTCAAGTGATTTGCTGTGTACCGACAAGGTTTGTTTTATTTTATGATGATCCACAGTGCTTTTTACAGTTAACTGCACTCCTTTAATCAAGCAGCCAATAACTAAAATACTTTTGCAAAAAAGTTAAAATTAAGCTCGAAACATGGCCGCAACACCGCATACAATAACCGTCTAGACGCTCATGATACAAATAGGGTAACTTCATAATGTTTACTGCCCAACTTTTGACTATTTTATTTTTGACCATTTATAGGACTCTGTTATGACTATCTTTAATACCCCTTTTACTAAAACAGCCACTTTAACGGCAACATTAGCAGCCGCACTTGCTCTAAGTGCTTGCCAAAGCACGCCTTCATCACCAGTGATTCAGCGTGCTAACTCTATTTATGAGACCACAGGTATTGCCACTACCAAAGTGAAAGCCCAACAAAACGCGCTCGACAGTGCTAAGAATACCTGCCGCGGTAAACAAGTTATTATCGTTGAGGATAAGGTTAAATATAATGGTATTTTAGATGAAAATACCGGTCGTATGATTGGTCAAGTGGGCGCAGTCGTCGGTTCGATATTTGGTACCGGCTCGCCTAACTTATCTCGCGATGATGATTATGAATATATGATTAAATTCCGCTGCCAATAAGTGTTGATACTAATAAATTAAGATAATAAGCTGTTAGCCAATAAGTATGCGATAAGGACAACATCTTAATCGTACGCTTATTGGCTTTCTTTTTATATATACTCTGTTGGCCAGCAAGCTTTTAGGCTAAACTCTCAACCACACCTATTATCTATAATCGGTCTGATATTATGCGCAAACCCAATTTGGCACAAATCAATACTAAACACGCCAAAACATTAGCCCCTGCCAAGGACTTAGCGACCCTCGAAGCCGAGCTTGCTGAGCGAGAAGGCAGTCTTGAAGAAAACCTTGAAGATACCGTGCTGCGTCTCAGTGATTACTTGGCGGCGGTTGGGATGGTCATCAAACAAACCTTTGATCACCGCGTTTGGGTCAAAGCTGAGATTCGCAATTTGTCTAGCAAAGGCGGACATTACTACTTTGAGCTGGCTGAAAAGGACGATGATGGTAAAGTGGTCGCTAACTGCCGTGGTAACCTTTGGCGCTTTAAAGCAGCCCGAGTACTGGCTAAGTTTGAGCGCGCAACGGGTATGGCGCTCAGCCGTGACCTGACCGTTCTGCTCAAAGTCTCCGCTGGCTTTCATCCGCAATATGGATTTTCCATAACGATTGAAGATATAGATCCTAGCTATACCTTAGGCGATTTGGCGCGGCAATATGCCGAGATGGTAGACCGTTTGGCTGGCGAAGGGTTGATAAACCTGAATCAACAACTGCCAGCCCCATTTGATATCGAACATGTCATCGTTATCGCCCCTGAAAAGGCCGCAGGATTGGGCGACTTTCAAGCCGATGCGGATAGATTGGTAACAGCAGGTGCTTGTCAGTTTCATTACTATAACGCTACCTTCCAAGGAAATCACGCGCCAGCCGAAATACGCCAAGCTATTGTCAGTGCCCAGCAACAGTTCTACGCCACTTATCAGCGCTTACCAGATCTACTGGTTATTATTCGCGGCGGCGGTGCGGTGGGTGATCTTGCCTATCTGAATGATTATGAGCTGGCAGCCTTAGTCGCCGAGCAGCCTGTCCCCGTGTGGGTAGGTATCGGTCATGAACGCGATAAGGTTATCTTAGATGAGGTAGCGCATAGCAGCTTCGACACACCATCGAAAGTCATTGCTGCCATTAGTGCTCATTTAGCACAGCTGGTCACTCAAGTGCTCCGTTACCAAGCACAAATCAAACAGTCAGCCCAGCGTCAACTGACTCTGGTTGAGCAACAAACTGCGCGGCAATTAAGCCAAATACAATCACAAACTATCGGGCGATTGACGGCAATGTGGAAAGATAGCAATTTTGCTTGGCGTAGTATTCAACAAAGTACACAGCGACAAGTCAAGCAAGCAGCAAGACTGACCACTGAATGGCAATCGCAAACGAAAATAGCCGCTTATCAGCAATTGGCAAGCGCGCATGTTGAGTGTGACAGCTATCAAAAAACTACCATGAAGAATGCCCAACAGCAGGTTATTCATGCACAGCGTAATAGTGAGCACCTACGTGATATCGTGCTATTACATCGACCAACGCGGGTACTTAAGCAAGGCTATACTATGCTTACTGATGAAAAAGGCAAAAAGATACTGACAAGTAGCGACCAGCTCCACCCTGAGCAGACCGTTCATATTATCTTAAAAGATGGTAAAGCAACGGCGCGCGTTTTGAATGTTAAAGGTATCGATGTTGAAAGCACTGATATAGTCGATTCAAAATAAAACAGATACTCTTGTAGCAACGCGCTACTGGTATAAATTTTTCTTGCGTGCTGTTCGCAAGCGTGACAGAGGCTGCAAAACGTTTGTTACAATAGCATCCCAGTAGCACTGTACAGTCTCTAAATTGGATTAACTATATTGAAAGCATTAATCTTGAAACCGCATCAATTGATAATTTGCTAAATTAATAACACATCTTTATCTAGCTATTTTTTTCATATTTTATTATTTGTTACTCTAAAACTTTAGGAACTATTATGAACACTGCCCCCACTCGTAAACGCAAAAAAGCCACCCCAAAGACCTTCAAGGCGGCCTACGATATTCTAAAAACCAATGCCGCTGAACTACAACAGCAAGATGAACCTGATATCGACAATTTAATGACCACAGTTGAAGAATCCATTACCGCTTATCGCGTCTGTGAAACCCGCATCAATGCGGTTCAACGTGCCTTAGACGCTGCCTTTGCCGAAGAAGACAGCACCATTAAGAGCGGCGACGATAAAAATAGCAACGACAGTTAGTGCTTAGCTTTTACTCAGGTTTAGGTTCATCGACATCAAATACTTGGCGTAGATAAGCCAAATAGGTATCGTTATTAATCATCGTTTTGCCAGGGCTATCAGATAGCTTGGCTACTGGCTGCCCATTACACTCGACCAATTTTAGGACGATATTAAGCGGCGTTAAGCCCATATCATTGGTCAGATTAGTACCGATGCCAAAGCTGGTTTTGATACGGTCTTTAAAGTATTGATGCAAATCCCAGGCTTTATGGAGATCTAAACCATCACTAAAGGTCAGTATCTTAGTCTTTGGGTCTATTTTTAATTTTCGATAATGGGCAATGGCTTTATCACCCCATATATAAGGGTCGCCGCTATCATGGCGCAAACCATCGAACAGCTTGGCAAAATACAGATCAAAATCACGCAAGAACGCATCCATTCCCACCACATCGGTCAAGGCAATACCCAAATCACCTCGATATTCATGCACCCAAGCTTCAAGAGCCGCTTTTTGTGAGTCACGCAGACGCACATCTAATGCCTGAAAGGCTTGCATAAACTCATGCGCCATCGTTCCTATCGGGGTCATTCCTAATGTTTTGGCAAGCAGCACGTTGGATGTGCCACTGACAATATTAGGCTCAGCATGATGTAACGTAGCCACTACATGCGCTTGCCAGACTTTGCTAAAACGGCGACGGGTTCCAAAATCAGCAACAATAAAGGGTGGTGCACTTGTCTTGTGCTGCTGAGTCGTCTGCTGCTCGGCCTTTTGTTGTTTAGCATAGCTGTGCAACAATGCTACTTTTTGATCTAGTCGTCGCTGCCCTTCTTCAATAACACTGGGGTCTGGAAAAGCTTTGAAATACAGCTCATTAACGACAGCCAATACAAAGACTTCAAAAAACATCGCCTGAATCATCGGGCCTTCGATGTCAATAAACAAGCGACCTTGAACATCGGTGCTGACCGTAATAAAGCGACGCTTAAGTTTGAATAACTCTAGGTAATCAACAAAATCTGAGCGCATAAAACGTAAGTTGCGCAAATAATCCAGCTCATCTGGCAAAAAACGCAATTCACATAAGCTGTCTAACTGCTGCTCTAAAGCGTCCTTAATATCGGCAAGCGGATAAGCCGCATCCTTATTATTGCGACAGCGAAAGCGATAAACACCATGAGTCTGCGGAAACTGATGCAACATGGCTTGTAGCATAGTGAATTTATATAAATCGTTATCAAGTAATGAGGTAATAATAGGTGCATGGGTAACGGTCATGTTACAGCCTTAAACGCAAGAATGAAAAATGAATAACGCTCAATCAGTTAAGCGACAAAATATGGGGGCGAGTCTTACTAAACATGGTTAATAAGGTTATATATACAGAAATAATGAACCATTAATAGGGTGTCGAGTATAACGAAATTTAGGTCATTTTTCAGAATTCACCTGTCATAGCAGCAAAACTACTACGATTGATAAAATAACTTGGTGGTGTTTCAGAAAGTATACTGAGGAATTAAAGGGAGGCTAGCCATAAAAAAAGGACACGATAATTAATATCATGCCCTTTCTTATTTTTATAAAAATATTATGATTAATCGGTTATTCGGCAGCGATTACAATCATTTCTACCAACAGCTCAGGACGCGCTAAAGCTGATTCACCACAGGCTCGAGCTGGCGGTGGCGTACCCTCAAACCATTTATCCCATACCTCATTCATAGCAGCAAAGTCTGACATGCTCTTAATCCATACGGTTGTCGACAGGATTTTTGACTTATCACTGCCCACCTCTTCAAGTAAGCTTTGAACTTTCTCTAGACAGGTTAAGGTTTGAGCTGCAATATCATCTTCAGCATTACCAACTTGACCACATAAATAAATGGTCTGGTTATGAATGACGATTTTGCTCATACGTTGATTGCTGTGTAGTTTTTGCATTACGGTTTACCCTTACTGTATTGACGTTACTATATTGATGATTATGGATTCTATGTCTCTAGGCTTTCGAATGAGCGACCGTTTATTTAGAAAACCGCTGCGCATTGAACGGTTCTACATCCACGATGACAGGTTTATTATGAATCAGCTCTTCAACGATGCGACCTGTCATAGGCCCTAAAGTAAAGCCCTGATGGCTGTGACCAAAGGCAAACCACAATTTATCATGTTTATGCGCAGGACCAATGACGGGCTTCATATCTGGCATACACGGACGCGAGCCAGCCCACGCCTCAGATTCTACGGCTTCATCTAATGGCAATATTTTTCTGGCAAGCTTCAGTACTGTTTTTAGCTGTCCAAAATTCTTTGGCGCATCCATCGTAGTCATCTCGGCACCGGTGGTAATGCGAATACCTTGCTGCATCGGCCCCATAACGAAGCCTTTATCCATATCAAACATACTGTGATTAATCGTATTTTTACCAGTAGTTTTAAAGTGCTGATGATAGCCGCGCATCGGGAATAAGGGTAAATTATATCCTAACGGTTTGATTAACTCATTAGACCAAGGACCGGCAGCAATTACCAAATCATCGCTATAATAGGTGTCATTATCGGTGACTACCTTCCAACCCTTACCATCAGGTATAATTTCTTTTACATTGCTTTCTTTTATCTCACCTTCCATCTCTTGGAAGTTTTTGGCATACGCTTTTACTAGCGCACTTGGATTAGAGACCTGCCATGAGTTCAACCAATGAATCGCACCGACAAAACCATCAAAAGTAGCATTGGGTTCAAGCACTTTTAATTCTTCAACGGTCAATACTTTATGTTCGACCCCTTTCTCGCGAGCACTGATGGCTAAGGCAGCGGCTGTCTTAAGGGTATCTTCCGAACGATGTAACTGAAGCCAGCCATCACGTGTAATCAAATCATCAGCACCAGACGCGCTAATCATAGTCTGATGTTCGCTGGTACAATGCGCAATCAGGGTTTGCCATTCTGCTTCTATTTTTTTGACAGAGGCTGGCGTAGAATACTTCCAATACTGTAGTAGCGCTTGATGATAACGTAGGATAGCTGGCAAGCGATAGCGGATATCAGTGCCGCGATTGGGCATGACTCTGACCAGTTCCGTCAGCTGCCGAGGAAAGGGATGGGTATGAATCGCTTCGCGCTGTATCAGCCCAGCATTACCGTATGAGGTCTCAAGTCCCGGTAGCTTTCTGTCTAACAAGAGAACTTTAGAGTTATTCTTTTGTAGGTGCCAAGCAACTGACGTGCCAACCATACCCGCACCAATAACAATAACTTCGTAGCGCATAGCTTATCCTTTTGACGATATGAATATAGAATCCTGAATATTAAAATCTCAGCTTTGAATATTAAAATCTCAGCCTCGAATATTAAGGTCATAGTAACGCCATTATGATAAATATTAAACCACTATCTAATAGAATTTTTTGTTATTAATTACTTTTAGTTATGGGGATATTTTGGAGTGTTTGCTGTTTGGAATAATGGAGATATTAAAGCGTGCTAATGGAATATTTAACCTGATGTGTGAGGTTAATGTACCAAGCAAAGTTGAGGATATATATATATCTGTTTGTTTATGAGATTTTATTCACGGTGCTTACTGACTTTAACCTGAAAAGAGTTCAGTTTTAGCAACTACATCAGTCCTAACCCACGTAAGAGCGCTGCCCCGATTGCCATACCAAACAGGCCAACTACTGTGGTAAACGCTAAAATATTAGCCGCCAATATGTCATTCCCGCCCATTGCTTTTGCCATTACATAACTTGCTGCCGCCGTTGGCGATGCCACCATCAAAAATAACACACCCATATGCACGCCTGTCAGTCCAAAACCAAGACCCACTGCAATGGCCAATAATGGTGCGATAACAATACGGCCAATACTTGCTTGCATCGATAGCCCCGAAGGACTCAGCATAGATTTCAGATCAATACTGGCACCCGCACAAATTAGTGCTAACGGCAGCGCAACAGCCGCGAGTAAACCGCCAATAGTATTAATAACATCTGGGATTGGTGGTAGAGGCAAGGCCTTATAAGCAAACGCTGCCAATAATGCGAGGATAAGCGGATTGGTAAATAGCTTTTTAACAATCATAATGCTACGGCTAGACCAAGTGTCATCAACACTTTTAGACACGCGGCTAAGCGTAATCACCGCTAGAATATTAAACAATATCGTCACGACACCCATATAGACCGCAGCAATACTCAGACCTCGCTCCCCGTATGCATTGGCGACGGTTGCTAAGCCAATAATCGCCATATTACTGCGAAATATTCCTTGTACAAACACGCCTTGATCGGCTGGTCGACTGATAAAACGTTTGGCATAAATCTCTGAGCCAATAAATAAAATGAACGTCACTACAATACCGGTGATTATTAATATTATTTGCTTGGCATAGTCCACATCACTATCGACCACACTAAAAAACAGTAAGCAAGGCAAGCAATAGTTAAAGACAAAGCTTGAGGCTTGGTCAATAAAAGCTTGACTCGCCTCACCGCGTCTTTGCATAAAAAAACCCAACCCTATTAAAGCCAGGTTGGGTAGAACAATAGTAATCGCAAAGAGAATAGCTTCGATCATGGATAGACTCAAGTCAGCAAGATGTCCAAATCAATGAGGTCATCAGTACTTTAGGTACGTTGGATTTAGGTTGCGCTGGATTAGGAAAGGTTTCACTATAATGCGTATTACCTAGCTATTATTATTCTAGTTTTTTGACCCAGTTGTCATCTTCATTTTTTTCGTAGACTTCTTTGACTGCAGCCCATGCGGTAGCAAACCAGCGCGACTCATCATCATATTCTTCGCTGGCACTATTAAATGCGGCCTGAAAAATTTCTTGCGCGTGTTTCGGCAGGTTATCGGTTACAGCATCGGGTAGGTCTGATAATTTATCATAAGGCATGAGAGCGTTCCTTGTCTCTGATTTTGCATTTAAGTCATTACGGTTAATTGCCGTATTTTTGCACACGGCTAACCTTCAAACTAGAACTACAAGAATGTCAGGGTGTTTTGAAACTGTCAACAGCCTGACATCCTTGTAGTTCACATCTTGATTACCTTATCAAACATAACTTTATGACTCTAAAGCTGCTTTCGCTTTTTTATGCTTTTTGACGGTCATCGCTAGTAGTTGAATAGCAGCAGGCGTCACACCGCTGACGCGCCCAGCTTGAGCAAGGGTCACCGGACGAACTTGGGTTAGCTTTTGGACAATTTCATTTGATAATCCAGATATCACACTATAATCAAAATCTATTGGCAACGCTGTGTTCTCTAAGCGCTTCATCTGATCGATATCTTCTTGCTGACGGTCAATATAACCGGCATATTTGACCGATATCTCAATCTGCTCACCCACTTGTGGCTCGACTTGTGAGTCAGTAATGGCGGCAATATCCGTAAAATGTATCTGCGGACGTTTTAGCAAGTCGTAGGCGGTAGACTCTTTAGAAAGCACCTCACCCGTTTGCACGGCCACTTGCTTGCCTAAGTCATTAGCTGGCGTCGCCCATAGATCCTTTAGACGCGAGGTCTCTTTACTGATCGCCTCCATTTTTTCTTGATAGGCCTGCCAGCGCACATCATCAACCAAGCCAAGCTTACGTCCGGTTTCAGTTAAGCGCTGATCAGCATTGTCTTCACGCAACAGCAAACGGTATTCGGCACGGCTGGTAAACATCCGATACGGCTCAGTGGTGCCGTGAGTGATTAAGTCATCGACGAGTACGCCAAGATAAGCTTCATCGCGACGCGGTGTCCACGTCTCAAATTCACTATTATCACGCGTGACAAGCGCCGCATTGGTCCCTGCCAATAGTCCTTGCACGCCTGCTTCTTCATAGCCAGTCGTACCATTGATTTGACCGGCAAAATATAAACGATCAATAGACTTGGTTTCAAGGGTTGGTTTCAAGTTTTGCGGATCAAAGTAATCATACTCAATAGCATAACCAGGACGGGTGATATGCGCATTCTCAAGCCCTTTCATACTATGAATAAACTCTAGCTGCACATCAAACGGCAAACTGGTTGAAATACCATTCGGATATAACTCATGCGTGGTCAAGCCTTCAGGTTCGATGAATATCTGGTGGCTGTCTTTATCCGCAAAGCGATGAATTTTATCTTCAATAGACGGACAATAACGCGGGCCCACACCTTCGATTTTGCCAGAGAACATCGGTGAACGATCTAAATTTTCACGGATAATGTCATGCGTGCGTGCATTGGTATGGGTGATATAGCAGTTGACTTGCTCAGGATGCATAGCAACGTTACCCATATAGCTCATAACGGGTAGCGGTGTATCGCCCGGCTGTGTGGTCATCACGCTAAAATCTACAGTGCGCGCATCGATACGTGCTGGCGTGCCTGTTTTTAGACGACCTACTGGAAGTTTTAGTTCACGCAAACGATCCGCAAGCTTAATAGAAGGCTGATCCCCTGCCCGACCACCTTTAGAATTCTCAAGACCAATATGAATAACGCCACCTAGGAATGTCCCTGAGGTTAACACGACCGTTTCTGTCTTAAAAACAATACCAGTAGAAGTCACCACCGCAGTGGCGCGACCATTTTCAACTAAAATATCATCAGCAGCTTGTTGAAATATGTCGAGATTAGGCTGGTTTTCAAGCGTTTGGCGAATAGCGGCCTTATATAGAATACGATCCGCTTGCGCACGCGTCGCTCGAACGGCAGCGCCTTTGCGACTGTTTAAGACTCGAAACTGAATACCCGCTTTATCCGTGGCCAGTGCCATCGCACCACCAAGCGCATCAATTTCACGCACCAGATGCGATTTACCGATACCGCCAATCGCTGGATTACAACTCATTTGTCCAAGCGTCTCAATATTATGGGTCAATAGCAGGGTCTGCGCGCCCATACGTGCAGCCGAAAGTGCCGCTTCTGTGCCAGCATGACCGCCACCGATCACTATCACGTCGTAAGTTTTTGGGTATTGCATGTGTGCCTCACTTGACTCATTACGCTATTTTTGATGACTTGCCATTATTAGATCGTATGGCAAATTGAAAACAAACGTCAGTCGAATTTAAAAAATAGATAACGACTGAAATAAGTCGTTGAAAACTGGTTAGATAACCGATAATTATAGCAATTTTTGGGCCGCATAAAAATCTTTGCGTTAAAAATATTGAAATTAGTCGTTGATGATTAGTACTGTTATTAAGCGAGCCCCTATTAACGGTTATTACCAGGGCTTAACGGTACAATTCGATCCGCCTGACCACTCGCAAGCATATGCTGGCTACCATAACCTTCTGGATTTATTTGCAAATAAGCGTTCATCTGGCCAATCGCATCGCCATCATTACTGGCCAAGATCAATTCTTTAATTATGTCAACGGGCGGTAATGGTAAGTTTTTTAGCAACGCTAAACGCTGTTGGTTATCGCCTTTATTCACTACCAGTTCGATAAGTTGACGTGTATCAATCGGTAAATCTGGCGTATTTTGTGCCAGTAATGCTAAGTGGTAAGCCCCAGCGGCATCTTGATCCGCGACAATACGTTGCTCAATAGCGATATAAGTGCCTTCGGTCGCGCCGCCTGCCACACTAATTTGATGAATGCATTTTAGCGCTGAATTCGATTCGCTATTAGCAATATCAATGATACGCGCTGACTCAAGCTTTAACTTCTCACGGCGCTGCTCGATGGCTTGTTGCTCAACAACGTCTTGTTCGGCTGTCTTTTGGTCGATTGCCTGTTGCTCAATGGTTTGCTGCTCATTTGATTGATTATTCATAGCGCTCTCTTATTATTTAAGACTGTACTTATAAGGTATTTATTATGAACTCTATATGGGGGTAAAACCTATAAAAACAATAAACCGCCAATACCAGCATTCAAAAACCACAAAGCCCAAGCAGTCATCGATAGACTACTCAGGCTTCGTGGTGCAAAGCTTATTTATGTAGACATCTAATACGCCTACGTAAATACTCTATTAGGCAGCAGGGCTATTGGCTTCAACCAAAGGCTTAAGCTCGCCTGACTGATACATTTGCAATATAATATCTGATCCGCCCATTAATTCGCCGTCAATCCATAATTGTGGAAAAGTGGGCCAATTAGCAACTTTTGGCAAAGTAGTACGAATTTCTGGATTTTCTAAGATATTCACAAAAGCAAAAGGACGACCAATCTGAGTTAACACTTCAATAGATTTTGCTGAAAAGCCACACTGCGGGAACTGCGGCGTGCCTTTCATATATAAGATAACTTTATTGTCTTTGATTTGGTCACGAATCAGCTGTTCAACGTCGTTCGCAGCGGTATTTGGGGTTTGCTCACTCATAAAAGCTCCTATTGATTAAACAATTTATTGAAGAGGACTATATTAAATATTAAAATTAAACAGTAAAGTCTGCATACTGCTGCTACATGGGGCAATAATTGCCATATTGCAAGCGCAACCAGTATGGTTAATACAGTATTAATTATTAACAAGGGTCAAATGTCACGTACTAGCCATTCGGCATTACTGACCGTTAGGCATTACTGACCGTTAGGCATTATTAGTCATTAGGTACCAATAATACCACGGCATTGGCCATGATACCTTCTTGGCGACCGGTAAAACCGAGTTTTTCAGTCGTAGTCGCCTTAATGCTGACATTACTGGCTTCGGTTTGCAAATCGCTGGCGATATTAGTACGCATCGCTTGGCTGTGAGGCGCAAGCTTTGGTCGTTCACACATGACGGTAATGTCGGCATTGCCCAGCGTATAGCCTGCCGCTTGTACTTTACCATAAACATAACGCAGCAATACTCGCGAATCAAGACCAGCATTCGCCGTATCAGTATCAGGGAAATGCTGTCCAATATCCCCCAGCGCCAGTGCACCAAGCAGCGCATCCGCAAGGGCATGCAATACCACATCGCCATCAGAATGCGCGAGTAAGCTATGGGTGTGCTCAATAGCTACGCCAGCTAACACCACATACTGGTGCTGCTGGCCATTGTTATGAAAAGCGTGAACGTCAATACCTTGACCAATTTTTATCATGATTATTCCAAAGTCTATTAAAGATAAGAAGTAGAAGTGATTTGCAAGTTTTGAAAAATTTTATCCAAATTCTATCAATGATTGTTATCTAAAATTTTAAAGCAGTAAAGGCGTGCAGCTCGCCACTGGTTTCAATTAACTGTTATAATATGACGCTTATTTTACCATAAGTTGTTGAGCGCTTTTTATGTTAGCTACGTCAGCCATGCCAGATGTATCAGCCACGCCTTTATCTGATTCTTTTAGCGCCCATCGCGCCTTGACCCTTGCCGATATTGACAATCCTGCCGACACGCGAGTGATTGTAGGGATGTCAGGTGGGGTCGACTCTTCCGTATCGGCCGTCTTGCTCCAGCAGGCAGGCTTTGTGGTGGAAGGCCTATTTATGAAAAATTGGGAAGAAGATGACGGCACCGAATACTGTACCGCGATGGACGATTTAGCAGACGCGCAATCCGTATGCGATAAAATTGGTATCAAGCTACATACTGCCAACTTTGCCATGGAATATTGGGACCGCGTATTTGAGCACTTTTTGGCCGAATACAAAGCCGGACGCACGCCAAATCCTGATATTTTATGCAATAAAGAAATTAAATTTAAGGCCTTTTTAGATTACGCTTTGACTCTTGGCGCAGACTACATTGCCACGGGTCACTATACGCGCCGCAGTGTTAACTATAACAATGCTGATGGCACGCTTGTCGCGCAACTACTACGTGGCCTTGATAACAATAAAGACCAAAGCTATTTCTTGCATGCCGTTGGCGGTGACAAACTTGCTAAAACCCTCTTCCCAGTTGGCGAACTAGAAAAACCTGTCGTCCGTCAAATTGCCGAAGAGCATGATTTAATTACCGCTAATAAAAAAGATTCTACTGGCATTTGCTTTATCGGTGAGCGTCGATTTAAAGACTTTTTACAACAATACCTGCCTGCCCAAAAAGGTGAAATCCTTACTGATGATAATAAGGTCATCGGTACTCACGATGGGCTAATGTATTACACCCTAGGTCAACGCGGTGGTATTGGTATCGGCGGTGTCAAAGATCGTCCAGAAGAGCCTTGGTTTGTATTAGCCAAAGACTTAGATAAAAATCGCCTGATTGTCGGTCAAGGACATGAACATCCCATGATGCTAAGCAACGAGTTGCACGCTTATAAGCTGGATTGGGTCGATGGTCTACCGCCTGCTGATATCTTCAGTACAGACGGTCTGCGCTGTATGGCAAAGTCTCGTTATCGTCAGCCGGATCAAGCTTGCCATGTATTTGCTACAAACGCAGACGGCAGTGAGCTACGAGTGGTGTTTGATGAGCCGCAACGCGCGGTAACCCCTGGTCAGTCAGCGGTATTCTATAGTGATGAAGTCTGTTTGGGCGGCGGCGTGATTGAATCTATTGATGCGCCGTGTGGTTTTTAAAATAGACATAAAGAGTAATTACAGATTCTTGTGATTGTAGTTTCTATTTGGGTTGCAATTTTAGTTATTTATATTGTTTGCTCATTAGCTTTTTTAGCGGTATTTATATCAGCAGTTTTTGATGCAATGGCTTCTGTTTGAGATATAAATATAAGCAAATTTCAATGTAAAAAATAAATCTATTTTACTGGCTCAATTGAAACTTATTAAGCGTATTACAATCTTTAATTTAACTGAACGAAACTTGCCTAACTAACTTAAAGGATATCTATGACAACCTCCTTATCTGTCTTAACCGCCCTATCCCCGATTGATGGCCGCTACGCCTCCAAAGCCGACAGCTTGCGTCCTTATTTGTCTGAATTTGGTCTGATTAAAGCCCGCGTTACGGTTGAGATTCGTTGGTTACAGTCATTGGCTGACAATAGCGCAATTGGTGAATTGGCGGCATTTGACGCAGATACTAATGCCTTTTTAAATAGCATTGTCGATGACTTTAGCGAAGCCGATGCACAAGCGATCAAAGATATCGAAGCAACGACCAATCATGATGTCAAAGCGGTTGAGTACTTCATCAAGGATAAATTCCGTGGTCAAGCGACGCTAAATGACTCATTAGAATTTATCCACTTTGCTTGTACCAGTGAAGATATTAACAACCTGTCTTATGCGCTTATGCTCAAAGACAGTCGCGTAGTGGTACTCGATAAAATGCAGCAAATGACGGATAGTATTGTTGCTTTAGCCATTACTCATGCCGACCAACCTATGCTATCGCGTACGCATGGACAAACGGCCAGTCCAACAACTTTAGGCAAAGAGATGGCTAACGTTGCCTATCGCCTTGCCCGTCAAATTAAGCAAGTCGGTCAGGTTGAGCTATTGGGTAAAATTAATGGCGCGGTCGGTAACTATAATGCCCACTACGCCTCATATCCCGACGTCGATTGGCAAGCACATGCTGAGCGTTTCATTGATGAGCGTCTTGAATTGACGTTCAACCCCTACACCACGCAAATTGAGCCCCATGATTATATCGCTGAACTGTTCGATGCAGTGAAGCGTTTTAATACTATCCTGATCGATTTCAATCGTGATATTTGGCAATATATTAGCTTAGGCTATTTTAAGCAGCGCCTAAAAGACGGTGAAGTGGGTTCTTCTACCATGCCACATAAAGTCAACCCAATCGATTTTGAAAACTCAGAAGGCAACCTTGGTGTAGCGAATGCGATGCTGGCCCATTTAGGCGAAAAGCTACCAATTTCACGCATGCAACGCGACTTATCAGACTCGACCGTATTGCGTAATATCGGTGTGGGTCTGGCACAAAGCATGATTGCTTATGATGCCTGTCTAAAAGGTGTGAGTAAGCTTGAACTGAATTCAGCACGCCTTGACAACGACCTTGATCAAGCGCAAGAAGTGTTGGCTGAACCTATCCAAACCGTGATGCGCCGCTACCGTGTTGAAAACCCTTATGAGAAGCTTAAAGCCTTAACCCGTGGTAACGCCATGACTCGCGAAGCTATGCTAACTTTCGTTGAGAGCGATGAGTTAAGTGCGGTTAGTGATGCTGATAAAACACGCTTACGCGAGATGACCCCTGCGACTTATGTTGGTAATGCGGCTGAGCAAGCACGGACGATTAAAGAGTGGATTGCTAAGCTTTAATCATTAGCCTAGCTGGTAAGTTTACATCATGAATCGATTTTCTAATTCGGTAATTGTCAGTACTATTACGGTGTTGATCGTAATGGTATTGGCCAGTATTAATCCATTAGACTGGTCTAGTTACCTGCTCCATCAAGCAGGAACACTACTGTTTCTGATGATGATGTTGGTCTTGTATCGTTACTGGTATATTAGTTCGCGAGCCTATGTGCTCGCGATTTTATTTTTACTTATTCATATTGTTGGCGCGCGCTATCTCTACTCGTACGTACCTTATGATGACTGGTCGCAGCACATATTTGGCTTACGCTTAAATGAGCTATTTGGTTGGCAGCGTAATATGTACGACCGATTGGTCCATTTTAGCTATGGGCTTTTATTGTTTGGTGCGATGTTTGAAAGTTTAAAACATCTGCTAAATATTCAGTCGCCAAAGCACCTGATAATATTAACGTTAATGTTTAATATGTCTACCAGCATGCTTTATGAGTTGTTTGAATGGGGTATTGCAACGACGTTATCACCTGAAGCCGCTGAAGCTTATAATGGTCAGCAAGGTGATGTCTGGGATGCGCATAAGGACATGGCGCTAGCACTGATTGGGGGACTGATAGGTGCAGGTATTTTTTTGCTACAAATTCGTAAAAGTAAAATCACCTCTTAATCGTCTTTTTTATCCTCATCACTGTCTCCAGGTATAATGGCTTTACCAACAGCGACTGTGCCTTTGACCACGCCTTTGGTAGTTTTATAGGCTATTTTGGCAGGTACGGTAACGATTTTGTGCACGCAAGCTTGTAGTAGAAAGACGCTAGCAAGTAGCACGATAATATGTAATTTTTTCATGAATGTCCTATGATTGATTGAATGGCTATATAAGTAATGGCTAGTATATAAGCAATGAGATCATTAATAACCATAAATTATTAAATTCTTTTTATGAAGCAAACCTAACTCTTATCTTAAAACAATTCGTACCTCAAACCAATTAAATAACGTGGATTTATCAATGAGCGCTTTAAAACTCTGTTTACCAGACTCCATAACACCAGAACAGTTTCTAGCAGAATATTGGCAAAAAAAGCCGCTGCTTATCAAACAAGGCTTACCGCAGCTGATTGATATGTTTGAGCCTGATGATATGCTCGGGCTTGCCCTTGAAGATGACGCATCAACTCGCCTACTAACACAAGCAGCAAGCAAGCAAGCTTCGAATGAACAAACCGATAAACCACAATGGCACCTTAAAAAAGGACCGTTGACCGAAACTGACTTTGACAACTTGCCCGAGCAGTGGACGGTACTGGTACAAAATTTAGAACAGTGGTCACCTGAGCTGGGGCAATTGTGGCAAGCCTTTGACTTTATCCCGCAGTGGCAGCGTGATGACATTATGGTCTCTTATGCACCCAAAGGTGGCTCGGTCGGTAAGCATTATGATGATTATGATGTGTTCTTAGCGCAAGGCTATGGTCAGCGCCGATGGCAGTTGGGAAAATTCTGTGATGAGCAGACTGAGTTTGTTAAAGATGAGCCGATTCGTATTTTTGATGATATGGGTGAGATTATCTTTGATGAGATATTAGAGCCCGGTGACGTACTGTATGTACCGCCTAAATTATCACATTTTGGCGTGGCACAAGATGACTGCATGACCTTTTCATTTGGCTGTCGTCGTCCTAATCTGATGCAAATTATCGATAGCCTTGCCGATGTAGCGACCAATGATAGCGCGCTATTTGTACCGATGCTATTACCGCAAGCACCGCAAGCTTCAGGTGAATTGCAAGCGGATAGTATCGATGCCATCACTACGCAACTGTTACAGCTACTACAGTCTGATCGCGGTACGGATATCATTCGCCAAGCGGTAAGCGAAGTGGTCAGCAAGCGTCAATATGATGCATTAGTACCTGAAGAAACGATCAATACTGATGAGCTGATGCAAGCTTTAGCGCAAGGTGCCACGCTACAAGCAGATTATAGTGGCCGTTTATTATATAACCAGAATACTGATGGCATCACGCTATATGCAAACGGACAACGCATTGATGGTCTTGATGCTCACTCCACAGCGCTGCTGGTGCGCCTAGCTAATGGCGAGCATATAAATGCTGAAGATATGGCAGACGTCGACCCAGACGACTTAATGGAATGGTTAGAAAACGGTTGGATTTGGATAGATGATGCTGAGTAGTTTTTAATAAGCTTAGCTTAAATTAGCGCCATAAAAAACCGATATCCGGAATACATCCAGATATCGGTTTTTTTAGACTAAATATTTCAATCAATAAACGCTGATTATCAGGTGCTGATCACAATTTAAATAACACTAAACGCTACTCAAACCTCATATCGTTAGTCTAAACAGCGTTCTGTTAATCTTATAATCGCTTATTCTGAGCCAAACTCTATTCTGTACCAAGCTCAAGCAAGCTAGCATTACCACCAATAGCAGTAGTATTAATCGTTCTTACCCGTTCAGTGATAAAACGATAGAGATAATCAGGCGTGAGCATATCTGATAAGCCTTCCATATCAGTTACCGCAATCACTTGCGTCAAGATACCGTCCGTATTGGCGAGCTCTTGACTGACAGTTTGTACTTCAGCATTATTACCGGCAACGGCCACTTGCGCAAGACGATCGATATATAGCAAAGTGATCGTTTGTGAATCGTTAGCGATACTGATGACATCGTCACTGATACCGGTTTCATAAAGCACTTTTACGGCTTCTATGCACATCTCATCTTGGCTTGGGCAATGCAGTATCACCTCATTACCCGTTAATAAAGCGGCGATAAGCTGTCCAAGGACTGCCATCGTTCTGGCTGATTCGGCGCCGATAACCATCGTTTTACCACGAGCGGTCACATATAACTCATTAGACTCGCCAGTTGCACCAGTCATACGCTGCACGTCATCAAGCTTAGGTGCTGCGCTTAATAAATGGTTGAATAAACGTCGCGCTTTATTGGCATCACCAGTAAGCAATGCCAGTTTGGGAATCGCTGCTTCAAGATAAATAGCACGATTGGCCGCGCTAAGTAATCGCCAAGATTCACAAACTTGGGCATGATTTTTTTTGAATTCAATCGCCATGCTGCTACTCCTTATGCGATGTTAGTTTGAGTGGTTGAATGGGTGGTGCCGCTGCTTGCTTGAGTATCGTTTGCACTGCTGAGACGCATCAAGCGTGCCACATAATGTGGGCCACCCGCTTTTGGACCTGTGCCAGAGAGGCCACAACCACCGAAGGGTTGCACGTTGACCACTGCACCGATTTGGTTACGGTTAATGTAGGTATTACCCACAACAGCGCGGCGCTCAATATGCTCAGCGATATTTTCAATACGACTATGAATACCTAAGGTTAAGCCAAAGCCCGTCCCGTTAATCGCGTCAATAAGCTTGTCTAAATCGCGTGCTTGATAACGCAGTACATGCAATATCGGACCAAAATGCTCACCGCCGATGACATCAATGCTTCGTACTTCAATCGCCGTTGGCAGTACAAAAGTAGAGTCATCTTCACTCACCTCTGAGCTAGCACTCATAGGCGTCTGCGCTAGAATAGTCGCCGTTGGCTCAGCAATCATACGTTCAATATGTGCCTCAAGTCCTTGCTTGGCATCACTATCAATGACTGGACCTACATCAGTAGCAGCATGAATAGGATTGCCCACGATCAACTCAGCCATATTGCCTTGTAATAGCTCTATGATGCCATCTGCTACTTCTTCTTGTACACATAAGATACGGCACGCCGAACAGCGCTGACCAGCTGAGCCAAAGGCGGATAATACCGCGTCTTTAACCACTTGCTCAGGCAAAGCAGTTGAATCGACGATCATAGCATTCTGACCGCCCGTTTCAGCAATCAATACCGGTAGCTCGCCGCTGGCTTGTGCATGGTCATTGAGACTTTGATTGATGCGTTGGGCCGTTTGGGTTGAGCCGGTAAAGATAACACCCGATAGATTATCCGCTGCGGTCAATGCACCACCAACTTCACCAGCACCCGTAACAAACTGTAGCGCCTCGGCAGGTACGCCCGCTTGATACATAAGTTGTGCACCAAAATGGGCAATCAAGCTGGTTTGTTCGGCAGGTTTTGCAACCACTGTATTACCAGCGGCCAATGCGGCCACCACTTGACCCGTATAAATGGCCAATGGAAAGTTCCAAGGACTGATACACACAAATGTACCACGCGCCTTGTAGACTTGGCGCGATTGCTTGCCAGCCAAATCGGTAAACTGATGAACAACGTCGTCTAAGCGCTCAGCTTCATCTGCATAAAAACGGCAAAAATCGACCGCTTCTTTAATTTCATCAATACTGTCTTGTATGGTCTTGCCTGCTTCAACTTGACATAGTGCCATAAGCTCAGCGTAGTTTTCTTCATATAAATCGGCTGTTTTACGCAATATCTCAGCACGTTTAGAAGCGGATACTGCTTGCCACGCCTCTTGCCCCGCCACTGCGGCGTCTATAGCTTTACGAGCAAGTTCCGCATTGGCATAGTGCACTTCGCCTGCAATGACTTCATGGTTCCAAGGTGCACGTATTGTGTGGCTATCAAGCTTATTAGATACGCCATCAACAGCATACTCGCTAATGGTCTGCCCATTTATAATCGGAGCCGCTGACCATGATTTATGCAAATGAGTATCGATAGCTGCTTTAAACGGGTGCCACTGCGACTCGACGAATATATTGGGGCCATAACTGGCACGGCGATCGCCATAAATATCAAGTGGCAATGGAATATCTGGATTGTGCAAAGTGTCATTAGTCAGCAGCTTGTCATACGGATGCACGACCAGCTTATCGATAGGATAAGACTTGTCTAATAACTGATGGACAAAGGAGCTGTTCGCACCGTTTTCAAGTAGGCGGCGTACCAAGTATGGTAGCAAGTCTTTATGCGCGCCAACCGGTGCATAAATGCGCACAGGGATATTATAGGCTTGCAAAATGTGATCATAAAGCGCATCACCCATGCCATGCAGACGCTGAAACTCAAAGTCTCTATGTGCACTCATGGTCATTACTGTCGCTAGCGTGTGGGCATTATGAGTCGCAAACTGCGGCCAAATCAGCCCGCGCAAATGCTCTGATAATAAGAAACGCGCACATGCCAGATAGGCGGTATCCGTGCCTTCTTTGCGCGTCCATACCGGATAGCCGGACAGACCTTTTTGCTGGGCCAGCTTAATCTCAGTGTCCCAATACGCGCCTTTTACTAGACGTAGCGGAATACGATCACCAACTTCAGTAGACAAGCGTGCCAACCAGGCAAAAATAGCAATAGCACGTTTTGCATAGCCTTGAACAACCAGACCGAGACCGTCCCAACCAGCGGTCAGCGGGTCACGATATAACGATTCAAACAGTTTTAGGGAAATCTCTAGGCGATCCGCTTCCTCAGCATCGATACTGAGATCGACGTTCACTTCGCGTGCCGCTTCGATAAGCAATAAGCAGCGCTGACGCAACAGTCCCATCACTTGTGCTTCTTGGGTCGCTTCATAGCGAGGATGCAGCGCAGATAGCTTGATAGATACAGAGGGCTTCGGCATGCCGTCTGCGACTTTGATATTAGCCGTAGACTTAATAGCATGCAGATAGTCGTTAAAGTAATTTTCAGCATCTTTATGAGTAACCGCGGCCTCACCTAGCATATCGAACGAATAGGTATAGCCTTTATTACGATAGCTTTGACTGTTTTTGTTGGCTTCTTCGATGGTCTCGCCCAACACAAATTGATGACCCATAACGCGCATGGCTTTTTGCATGGCGCCGCGAATCATCGGCTCGCCCATTTTTTTGGTCATCCGATCCAAAAACCCTGATGCTGTCGTATCACTATCAATACTGACCACACGTCCAGTCATCATCAGCCCCCACGTCGAGGCATTAGTGATAAAACCATTGTCACCTTTAAGATGTTTTTTCCAATCCGCGACGCTCATCTTGTCGCGAATGAGTGCATCAGCGGTATAGTTATCTGGCACCCGAATTAAGGCTTCTGCCAGACTCATCAGCAAGATACCTTCTTGAGTATCAAGGCTATACTCAAGCAGTAGTGAATCCACCATCTTGACGGCTTTACCATCATTTCGCACATACTCGACTAGCTTGCGCGTCTGCTGAGCAGCAGCCTCGCGCTCTTCATCACTAGGCTTAGCAAGTGGCAACAATTCAGTTAACCAGCGGTCTTCGTCCACACTATATAATGGCGAGATACGCGCATACAGCTCATCTGCTGACTGCTCGATATACTCTGGCGCCAACAGATCGGTGGGATTAAATAAAATCGGCTCTTTCGGGGCAAACTGGTCTATTGGGTTCATACCAACTCCACAACTATCGTTTAAAAACCATAATAAATGGTGCGCAGGAACTTTTTATCAAAGCTGTTTATAAAAGCCAGTCATTTACACAAGCGATTAATTTATAAAAACCATCAAAAAAGAACCGAACGGCGCCATCACAAAACGAGCAAATCCAGCATGAGCTGGAGACGGTTAAGTATGTCGTTCGAGTGTTCAACGAACTACATTAACAATGCAAAGGCAACAACGAACAGTTAAGCGGCATTAGTGCCTTCTTCTTGTTTGTAGTGAAAGGAGTATAACCAGTAGAGTATTCGACTATTAAAGTATGGCGAAGCATAGCCTTAATATCGTTAATTTGTGGTCTTGGATGACGCTAATTCACTGTAAGAAAAACCTCTACGGCGTTGATTGAGGTGATGCGCTTAACTCCGCTATGTTATCATGAAAAAAAAATTCAAACTAACGAAATCGGTCATTTACTTGAATAAATATACCCTTTAAAAACAAACAGATAACAGAACAGTCATAGTAATGACGCTTAAGTTATAGTTTTTTGTTTACTATTGGCGATTAAGCACATTCTTATCAAAGAATCACTCCAAATAAAGCCTTGCCAACTGCTCTCATTTTTAATAAAAAAACCCTCCTTATTCTTGAATAATAAGGAGGGTTTAAACATGAATAACATTAGCAATGCAGCGTTGTTGAGTTATCCGGGCTCAGTTATAAAAATATAATTTTAGCCAACAATACGGCAGTTAATATCCAAACGGCAAGGGTAATTTCAGAAAACTTACCTGCTACTAATTTGACCGCAGTAAAGGTAATAAAACCAAGAGCAATACCGTCAGCGATAGAGTATGTTAGCGGTGTGAATAACAGCACGACCACCACGGGTGCCGCATCTGTTAAATCTCCCCAATTGATATCTTTTAGGGTACCTAGCATCAAAACACCCACATAGAAGATGGCACCAGCAGTTGCATATGCTGGAATCATACCGGCTAATGGCGCAAAGAAAATGCTGAGTAAAAATAGCACACCAACCGTTACTGCCATTAGTCCAGTACGACCACCTGAGGCGATCCCTGCTACACTTTCAACATAACTGGTCGTTGATGACGTACCAAACAATGAGCCCGCAACAGTCGCTGTTGAATCTGCTAGCAATGCCTTGCCCATGTTAGGAATTTTGCCGTCTTTGTCAACCAAGTTAGCCTGATTCGCAGTGGCCATCAAGGTACCTGCGGTATCAAATAAATCTACGAACAAAAAGGCAAAAATGACACTGATCATACCCACATCAAATGCACCAGCAATATCAAGCTGCATTAAGGTGGGTGCAATTGATGGCGGCGTAGACATAATCCCAGTAAACTCTGTATGACCCGTCAGCAAGCTGATCAAGGCGACCAGTAAAATACCAATCGTTACCGCACCAGGGACTTTTTTATAGGATAGACCGACAATGACAAAGAACCCTAACGAAGCCATCATTGGTGAAAACAACTTCATATCACCAAGGGCAACCAAGGTCGCGTCTTGCCCAACAATAATGCCGGAGCTTTGCAGCGCAATGAAGGCTAAAAATGCCCCGATACCAGCGATAACCCCTTGTTTAAGAGCAACTGGAATGGCATCGATAATCCATTCTCGAATTTTAAACAGGCTCAAAAGTACAAAGATACAACCCGATAAGAATACGGCACCCAGCGCTGTCTGCCACGCATAGCCCATACCCATGACCACGCCATAAGTGAAAAAAGCATTGAGACCCATGCCTGGCGCTAATGCGACCGGCAGACGGGCGTAGACACCCATTATAAAACAACCCACTGCAGCGGCTAAGCAAGTAGCGACAAATACCGCGCCCTTGTCCATGCCGGCATCCGCCAGTACATTAGGGTTGACAAAGATGATATAGGCCATCGTTAAAAACGTGGTTATACCGGCGAGAATTTCTGTTTTGACCGTGGTGTTGTCACCGTTGATCCCAAAATAGCGTTCAATTGCGTTCATAAGTATCGCTTCCAAATGGCGTTAAGTGAGTGTCTCGTCCAAATTACGTTAGGCAAATGTCGCTTCCAAATTGCGACTATAAACAAACGTCACTTCTAAATTGAGGATGTAAATAACGCTTCCAAATTGCGACTATAAATGACGCTTTAAAACTGTAAATGATGCCTCTAACTGAAAAGGTTTTAAATATAAAAAAGATACCGTCAGCAGAAAAACGGTGATGTTATAATTAGAAATTTGTAGTAACAAAGCTTAACACTTTAGAGAAGTTAGCTTACAAATTCAATCTCTAATATTACCTTGTAGGTATAAAGTTACAAACTAATTTGCTCACTGAACAATATTATATTTTCTATTGGTTGTCATCACCTATTTAATAAAACGACTCTTGAATGCCTATTTAACACATTAATAAATGACCTTTTTATCATTTAACAGTACACTAGCGGGTTGATGTGAGCCTACTGCGCTATTCTGTAACCTTTTTTTAATCTATGTACTTTTAATATAGTATTATTGAGAAGCCACTTTATAAACGCATATAAATACTTATTGTTATAATATGGGCGTTTTAAGCTCCTATCAGTTCAGTTCATATCAGTTATGAGAGGTTTTATCTGGCTTAAGTATGCCGCTTAGCTTGTTGTTAATTATCCGTGAGTCTACTATATGCCTGAATCATTAAACACTATCGATCTTATCACCCAAGCCAGTCTACTGGTGCAGATGGTAATGGCACTATTATTGTTAGCCTCGTTGCTTAGCTGGGTTATTATTTTTCGTATGAGTGCTCGTCTAGGCACAGCCAGAAACTTCGATGAGCAGTTTGAGACTTGGTTTTGGTCAGGCGAAGACTTAGCGAAGCTATATCAAGGTATCCAAGGCTCACCAGAACGCCAAGGGCTTGAGCAGATTTTCTACGTTGGGTTTTCTGAATACTTAAGAATGCACAAAAAACGCCAGCCGAAAGACGACATCATCGATGGGGTCGAGCGTAAGTTACGAGTGGGACTGGGTCGCCAGCAGCAACAACTAGAATCAGGTCTGACGACTCTAGCCAGTATAGGTTCGGTGGCGCCTTATGTCGGACTATTTGGTACAGTATGGGGCATTATGAATGCCTTTCTAGGATTGTCCCAAACCGAACAAGCTACCCTTGCCTCTGTAGCTCCTGGTATTGCTGAAGCACTAATAGCCACGGCGATGGGTTTATTTGCGGCCATTCCCGCTGTACTGGCCTATAACCATTTTACCGCCAAATCGAGTCGCCTTTATGATTCGCGCGCGCTATTCTGTGATGAGATGACCGGTATGCTACAACGCGAAACCAGCACAGACAATCCCGTAGCTGTCACACCAACCAGCCAAGTCAGCAAACAACCCACTCAGGTACAAGGACTATGAAGCCCAGTCCCTATCGCCGTGAGAAAAAAGCGCTCAATGCAGAAATGAACGTTGTTCCTTACATCGACGTAATGTTGGTGCTGCTGGTGATATTTATGGTGACCACGCCAATGTTGACGACTGGGGTCGATGTGGACTTGCCAAGAGAGCAAACCAATGCTTTGAGCCAAAATCAGCTGCCAGTGATTGTCTCCTTAACGGGCAGCGGCGAGATTTTTATCAGTTATGAGAACAATATCGACATGCCCATCAGTGAGCCGGAACTGATCAATACCTTGTCTAACCTGCAATCACAAAACAGTAATACCGGTGAGCAGCCATTGCAAGTCATGATCAATGCCGATCAAAACAACCAATACGGTGCAATCATGGCGCTAATGGCTAATTTGCAGCAAGCAGGTATTCAAAAGGTAGGGCTGCTAACAGGTGCTCCCCTGCCCACGCCTACGTTATAATGAACGATTTATCTATTGATGACATAACTATAGTCAGTTCACAATAAAAGAGAGTCGTGTATAGCAACGTGCTACTGTTATAGGTTTTAGATTGAATCGACTATATCAATGATGTACCCCTCCATGAAATTCGCTCCATTAAAAAACCAAACAAGCTTGGCTTAATAAAGTAGACAATCCAATGAATCACGTCCATGAGTATCAAAGTAATGCATAATGCTCCTGCCGTCTATGTGCCCACCCAACCTGAAGGCAATGGTCTGACGCTGCCTACGCTATTGAGCTTGCTGGCACATGGTCTCGTCATTGGGATATTGATTTATGCTTATCAACATACTGAAACAGAAACTGCTGGCAGCATTGAGACCATTATGGTGTCGCCTGAGCAACTTGCTGAGATGCAAGGACAAATACTAGCCAATCGCGCGGCGGCTTCTAATGGCTCAGAGACGAATGATAGCCTTAGCGGTGCCATAAATAACGAGCCGCTAAACCCCAATGATACCAGTGTTGCAACACCTAATAGCTCATCGTCAACCTCTCAGAAGGTACCTGTATTTATGCGCTCAGACGCTCCTTCTGATGAGCCTATGCTCATGAGTCAAGAGCAGCAGGAACGATTGACTGAGCAATCACAAGAATATGACCGTAATCTCGCTGAATGGACATCGGAACAGGATGACATGACGTTAGAGAGACTAGAACGCGTTGAACAAAACAAGCAAAGTAACCTCGAAGAAGAGCGTGAAAAACTAAAAGAGTTTCGCACTAAACAGAACACTTTTCCTAAAATTGAGCGTCCTAATAGCAGCCAGCGTAATATAGAAATCAATACTGGTAGCTCAGGTAGTGCCGGCAAAAACTATAGCTTATCAGATGGTCAATCCACCCTATCGGGCGACACGGCAACTTCTAGTCCCTCAAAAGGTAGCAGCCGCTCTGCGTCAAATGGTAGTAGTGAGGCCAGTAATAGCGAGATTATCAACTTAATCAAACGTAACTATAATCCACCTATAGCGGCTAAAGGCTCGACCCAGCGCGCCACCTTGACGATTACCGTCAATGCCAATGGTGATGTGGTTAATGTCTCTGCCTCAGGCTCTGATAGTGCGGTCAATGAAGCGGCTAAACAAGCGGTGCTAAGCACTCGTAATCTGCCAATTGACACTGATGATCCTAAATACCCTACTTTTACCATACAGTTTAAGGGCAGCAACTAATCAACTGCGCAAAGCCTATCATTTTCTCTATTACCGCTAATTTTACTTTAAGCAACTTGCACCGCCTACCATATTGTCTTACCGTAATAGCCAACTTGTCGTCTATAAAAAACAATTATTACACTATTTTAGGAGTTCAATTTAGTCATGCGTACCCATAAAAAACTATTCATTACTCTACTTGCCAGCGCCTCAGGTTTACTGGTCGCCCCCAGTCTATTCGCTGCGCCTGTGGTATTAGAATTGGATTACGAAATCCCTGTTCAACAAAACCAAGTCGCCTTTGTACCTTTTGCTGGGGATTCTGTCCTATCACCCATTATTCTAAATGACTTGAGTAGAACCGAGCTTAATGTCACCAGTAAAAACCTGCCGCAGCAGCCTCGTAGTAGCAGTGAGCTGTCTGGCACGCTACCAGTTTGGCAAAGTATGGGGGTTCCTTATCTAGTAGTCGGCAGTACCCGCACCAATCGCGGTAAAATAGTCACCGATTATGAAGTGATTGATGTGAAGTCAGGACGAGTCATTGAAGGCAAACAAAGCTTAAGCGCTGATAATAATAAAGAAAGTATGCGCTACGCTGGTCACGTCATCGCTGATAAAGTGTATGAACTTATTACCGGAACTCCAGGCGACTTCTCAGGACGTATCGCCTATATTGAAGAGATTGGACGCGGCAAGGACAAAGTCTCACGCCTAAAAGTCATGGATGCCGACGGTGAAAACGCCAAGACCATCACCGAGGTCACAGGATCTATCTTCTCGCCAGCATGGTCACCCGATGCCAATCGTATCGCCTATGCCGTACAGCGTGAAAAATCACACCCTGTCATTTATGTACAAAGTGTCAGTGGCGGCGGTGCCAGTGTGCTAACGCCTTTTGCGGGTAGCCATTTAAGCCCTTCATTCTCACCGGATGGCAGCCGGATATTATTCTCTAGTAGCTTTGAAGGCAGCTCTGATATTTATGAAATGAGTGCTAGTGGTGGCACACCAAGACGGATTATCAACTGGCCAAGTAGTGAGGTTCAGCCAAACTATGCGCCTGATGGCAACTCTTTTGTGTTTGTCTCTGATAAAGCAGGATTTAATAAGCCGCAAATTTATCGTTATGAGTTTGGTTCAGGACGTACTACCAAAGTGTCTAACAGCGGTTATGCGACTAGCCCGCAGTTTAGTAATGACGGGTCGCAAATTGCCTTTTTAAGTGGGCGTTCAGCGGCCATTATGAATAGTAGCGGCGCGATAACGGCCAACCTTGGCAACACTGGTATTGATGAAGCCCCAAGCTTTTCACCCAACGGTAAACGAGTGGTGTATGCGTCAACCCAAGGTGGCAAAGGCGTATTGACGATTAAATCTCTCAATGGTGGCGAATCCTTTGGCAAATCTGGTCAAGGTATTATCCGCTCACCCGTATGGTCAGCCAGTCCTAAGTAATTCATTAAAGTAACTAGGGCGTGTCCTCATTTGACAAAACTGGCGTCTAATGGGCTAAAAATGGCTGTATTTCCGCCAACCTTTGCAAATTTATAGATAATATGTTCATATTCTCTGCAAAATTTCCTTTGATTGACAAAAATCTATCTCATTTTTAGCCTCATAATTCAATTGAGGACACGCCCTAGAATACTGACAGCAAAAAGCGCTTGATATCACTATCAAGCGCTTTTTTATGGCTTTAAGTCACTGATGAACAAGCAGCTGTTAAGCCAGAAAATAATTTTTTATAGTTTATGTTATTGTTTCTATTAGGGTTCCTAGTATTGTTTCTATACCCTAACCTTACTCACTCGGGTCAGTACCGGGTGGAAAGTCATGACGCAACTGCGCGACATTAGCAGCAGTGACGGTATCTGTAAAATTATTCAAGTCGCTATGCACGTACTGAGTGACCGCTGCTATTTGCTCATCGTTCATCATGCTATGAAAAGAGGGCATACCGCGGAGACCGTTGATCACAACGCTGATGATATAATACTTCGATTGCATCTTGCTGTTATTGGCAAGCGGTGGATAGTAGCCTGCGCCTTGTGCGCCCTCACCTTTTTGCATATGACAGCCCGCACAGGAATCATCATAGAGCTTTTTGCCATTAGTGGTAATGAAGCCAGTTTTACCTTGTGAGCTTCCCTCAAATTTTGCTAGCCACTTTTGCATACTGGCATCTTCCGTCATGGCTGGTATCGAGCTGACATCAACGATATTGACTTGTGGCGATCTAAGCTCCTCTTTACTCATATACACCGCGCCCCACGCACCATTATTGCGACTGGCTTGGTTGTCAAATAATATTTGCGCCGCCTGTAAATTAGCAAGGGTGGCTGCTGTATGTTCGGTGTGGTCTTTGTTATAGCGACTACAGCCTGATAGCGTAACTGTTCCTCCGACACTCAACATCATTACCACAGTAAACAGGTTTGGTTTCATCATCTCTATGGTCGCCTCTGAATTTATTATTAATGCTACTTAATGCCTATCCCGATTAGCCGAGCTTTTTTGCTTTTTGATGTAAGCGCTTGGCAGCATCCATACCTGACAAAATCGCTCCTTCTTGCCATGCGGGAATGTGCGAGCAGTGCTCACCTGCCAGCACGATACGATGGTCAATACTACATAGGGTATCGTAATACCGATCACGGCTTGACTCGCTCCAGATGCCATAGCAGCCCAGCGACCATGGAATACGGTGCCACGCAACTGAAGTGCCAGAGCGAAACTCTTTGGTATATTGTGGATGAATCTGTTTGCCATACTGTAATGCCGCATTAATACGCTCTTTTGGATTGAGTGTATTAAACTTATAAGAAGACTCCCCAAATCCATACGCGCCGAGTAGCACCCCTGAGCCGGTGGTAAACATATCCTGTGAAGGATACGAGATTTGGGAGATGGGCATATCGGTATAGGTAATGCCCCCATATATCCATTCGTCTTCTTCCCAAAACCGACGTTTAAACTCTAAGCCCACTTTATAAGAGCTGTCATAAGGGACAGCTGCCATCGCTTGTTTCATTGGCGCTGAGACATTGATGTCAATTTGGGTCAATACTGATAGTGGAATATTGCAGATACACCAATCCGCACGCACCGTTTTAGTTTCACTGTTAGGACTATTACTATCGACATAATCGACCGTTACACCAGTCTCGTCTTGATTGATTTTAGTGACTTTGGCATTAAACGTAATCATGTCGCGGCATTCGCGGGTGAACGCATCACCGATTTTTCCCATACCACCGACTGGCTGAAACATCGCAGGTTGATGCACGTAGACGGTATAGTTGGCGTAAATATCCGACCACATGCCCGAATCCAATAGTTTATTCATCGGTATCGGTGTCGAGGGCTTGGCATCAGGCATCAGGCCGCCACCCGGATAGACACTATAGCCGCGATGCTTACTGGTCTCGTGACTTTTAACATAGCGATAATTATTATCAAGGACGCCCCAGCCTTTTAGCCCTTCTAGCAACTTTTCTTTGTCCTCTTTATTTACCGTCGTATCAAGACCACCTGTATTAACTGCTTTGGATAATAGCTCTGAGACATAACCGCGAATGTCGCTCTGAACTTCGCCTAAGCGCTGCGGGGCGCCATTAAAATGTTTGGTACGGTGCAAATAAGCGCGGTCATTGGTTTGTATAAATGGCTGCAATGCCACACCAAACTTTTTGCAATAATGAAATACAGCATAGTGATGAACCGGTAGTCGCCATGGTCCGCCGTTAAAATAATTGCCTTTGTTAAAGTCGCAGGTCACTTCTCCGCCACCAAGTTCGGTATATTTATCGCCGCTATTCAATGTCCAACTGCGCCCACCACCGCGGTTTTGGTATTCAAGGACGGTCACTTTATAGCCCGCTTTACGTAGCTCATAGGCGGCAGTGAGACCGCCTAACCCTGCCCCAAGTATGACAATGCTGGCACCAGCAGGCGCACCCTTTAACTCCATTTCTTGTTTAAAGCTCGACTCTGAAGCAAACCCTAGCGTGGTCATCGCCTGATACATTGCTGTTGCCCCTGCGGTCTTACCAATCATCGCGAGCAACTGTCTTCTAGTGGGCGATTGAAATAGGTCGTTCATTTTATTGTCCTTGTAATAGAGCATTCGCCCCTGACAGCAGATAGTGACTTATATTTTTATAGCTAAAGTTAATAGCTGGGTTAATAGCGCTTACTTCAATATGCGTTTAACATCAGTGGCGCTGACATCACTGTTAATGAGACCCCCGAAATTGACACGCACATAGTTGGTGATGCTGGCAATCTGCTCATAACTTAACTCTTTTGAAAATCCGGGCATTTTCGGTGCTGTATTTAACGCACCTTTAGCCCCATAAGCAATGACGTTGATCAGCGCATCAGGCTTAACACGGCGAATGCTACTCAGTCCTACGATAGAGGCATAGCGCGCATCCGGCTGTGCGTAGCCATCGACTCCGTGACAGCTGGCGCAAGCTGCAAGATACAGCGCTTTTGGCGAGTTGCTATTGACAGTGCTGCCAGTGTTGGCTTTTGTAATACTATTTTTTGCTTGCGCTAAGTAATCTTTCTGTTCAATTAAATTATAAGTAATAGAATCACTTACTGGACTTGGCAAGCGTGCGATGTTCACAGGTATTAGATAGTCATCGGTCTTAATAGCTGGGACGACTTTTAGATAAGAAGCCATAGCGCCTAAATCTTTATCGGTTAGATAGCGAGTACTGTGTGCAACGGCCTCAGCCATAGGCCCTCCAGCATAAGCGCGTTTGTCGAGCATTCCAGTACGCAAATAAGTGATAATATCTTGCTCGCTCCAGCGCCCGATACCGCTATCCTTATCAGGAGTGATGTTTGGCGCATACCATTTACCTAATGGCGCCCCTGATAAGTACCTGTCCTTATCAAGTCCCTGAGTGATGTTACGCGGAGTGTGACAAGTGCCGCAATGCTCCAAATTATTGACCAGATATTCACCGCGTTGCTGCGTTTGAGTGAGACCTTGACGGTTTTCGGTAGCGGGCACATTAATAACATTCCAAGCCAACATTAAGCTGCGGATATTTAATGGAAACGGTAGTTTAGTGGTTTTTTCAGGCGACATATCAACGGCGGGTACAGTCTGAAAGTAGGCAAATAATGCGCTGATATCAGCATCGACCATGCCGTGATAAGAAGGATATGGCATGGCAGGATAAAGTTGATGGTTGGGCGCGCGACCTTTTTTCAGAGCCTTATTAAAGTCGGCTTCGGTATAGTTGCCGATACCATAGCGTTGAGAGGGAGTAATATTGGTCGAATAAATATTACCAATGGGCGTTTCAATCGGTACGCCGCCGCTATAATCCTCACGATGACAAGCCATACAGTCAGCAGTACGCGCAACATAAGCACCGCGGTTGGCCAGATCACTATTGGCTGGGCTGACATTGGGTAAACTAATATTAGGAGGAATTGCGCCATCAGCTATTACAGCGCTGGAGGCCATACTAAATGCAAATACTGACAACAGTATAGAAAATGGCTTCATATAGACCTCATAGAGCTGGCAAGAACTGATTGCTGGCAGATAATGTTAAATTACCCTTACTAAAATAAAACTATTTGCATAAGATTGCTTGCTTAATTATTCGTGATGTACGTTTTTTTACATAATAAAAAAACCAATAAAAAAGCACCCAATAGTGATATCGGGTGCTTTTTTATAAGTATGATTTATCACACGGATCGAGTGATTAATTTTTTATCGCTTAGGGTCTGTTGAACATTCGACCGTGGCACTGACAGAGACTATTTTTTAGGCGATTCGAAGATAAAAATTGTAAGATTAGTCATTCTAAGCGTCTATTTTTATCAATGGAGTGGCAAAAAATAGTCCTGTCCTTACAGGCTGATGCTAAAATCGGTCTATTCGTTGTAAAAATCTAGCCAAGGCATCTGCATTATCTGCGATTTTCACTTAGATTAGACCGATTTTAGCTATCAGCAGTGCCTTCTTGTGAATGTTCAACAGACCCTAGCCATTGTAGATTTATTCACTGGGATCAGTGCCCGGCGGATTGTCGTGGCGTAGTTGTGTCACATCAGCGGCCGTCACCGTATCAGTAAAGTTATTCAGTTCACTATGTACATACTGAGTAACCGCTGCCATCTGCTCGTCATTCATCATGCTATGAAAGGATGGCATGCCGCGAAAGCCATTCATTAAAATATCTATGACGTAGTATTTTGACTGCATTTTGCTGTTATTGGCAAGCGGCGGATAATATCCTGCGCCTTGTGCACCTTGACCTTCATGCATATGACAGCCTGCACAGGAATCATGATAGAGCTTTTCGCCATTAGTCGTCACAAAGCTGTTTGTATTTTCAAACACGGTCCTTGTATTTGTACCTGCAGACCTAGCCTCTGCGTTTGCCTCTTCATACCTGCTCTCTACCTCTATACCTTCGAATTTTTCCCGCCACTTCACCAAACTGGGATCGTCTGCCATAGCTGGCAATGAGCTGGCATCAACGATATTAGCCTGTGGCGCTCTGAGCTCATCGCGGCTCATAACAACCCCGCCCCATGCGCCATTGTTACGGCTTGCTTGATAGTCAACATCCTGTACTGCTGCTTGTTTACTGCCAATAGTTTCTGTGCTGTCGTCCTGTTGGCTACAGCCTATCAACGCGGTGCTGCTAACGATACTCAGTAACATCATAGCAAGCGCCTTAGGTGCCATGTTTTTCATAATTATATTGTCCATGATAGCCTCTGAATTCTTATCATTATGAGATATTGTTATGAAAGTTAACCGAGCATTTTTGCTTTTTGGTGTAAACGCTTTGCGGTATCCATGCCAGATAAAATCGCACCTTCTTGCCATGCGGGAATATGCGAGCAATGCTCACCTGCCAACACAATGCGATTGTCGATACTACACAGGGTATCGTAATACTGATCGCGGCTTGACTCACTCCAAATACCGTAGCAACCTAGTGTCCATGGGATACGATGCCAGACTACCGAAGTACCTGAACGAAACTCTTTAGGGTATTGAGGATGAATATATTTACCATAAGCGAGCGCAACGTTAATGCGCTCTTGCGGGGTCAAAGTATTAAACTTATAAGAAGTCGCGCCAAATCCATATGCGCCAAGTAGTACGCCAGTACCCTCTTTAAACATGTCCTGCGAAGGATAAGAGATCTGGGTAATAGGCATATCGGTATAAGTCACGCCGCCATAAATCCATTCATCCTCCTCCCAAAAGCGGCGATTAAACTCTAAGCCCACCTTATAAGAAGTATCATAAGGCACTGCCGCCATCGCCTTTTTCATCGGTGCTGAGACGTTAATATCAATTTGAGTCAATATGGTGAGCGGAATAGTACAAATACACCAATCAGCACGAACCGTTTTGATTTCGCCGTCTGGATTATTGCTATCCACATAATCGACGGTTACGCCGCTGTCATCTTGATTAATTTTAGTGACTTTCGCATTGAATTCAATCATATCGCGACATTCGCGAGTGAACGCATCACCAATTTTACCCATACCGCCAACAGGCTGAAACATCGTTGGTTCGTGTACGTGAACCGAATAATTGTTATAAATATCCGACCACATACCAGAGTTCAATAACTCATCCATGGGTAAAGTACTCGATGGCTCAGAATTCGGCATCAAGCCACCACCGGGGTAAACACTATAGCCGCGATGCTTACTGGTCGCGTGGCTAGTCACATAACGGTAGTCGTTATCAAGAACACCCCAGCCTTTTAAACCTTCTAATAGCTTCTCTTTGTCTTCGGTATTTACCGAGCGATCAAGACTACCGACGTTGACGGCTTTTGATAATAGCTCTGAGACATGACCTTGTATGTCATTTTTGACATCACCTAGACGCTGCGGTACGCCGCCGAAATGATTAGTACGGTGCAAATAAGCACGGTCATTGGTCTGGATAAACGGCTGCAGTTCAACGCCGAACTTTCGGCAATAATGGAACACTGCATAATGATGGCTTGGTAGACGCCATGGCCCACCGTTAAAGTAGTTACCTTCCTCAAAGTCACAGGTCACTTTTTCGCCACCAAGCTCAGTATATTCATCACCACTGTTCAGCGTCCAACTGCGTCCGCCGCCACGGTTTTGAAATTCAAGCACTTTAACCTGGTATCCCGCTTTACGTAACTCATAAGCAGCGGTAAGACCGCCTAGACCCGCACCAAGGATGACCACACTAGCACCCGCAGGCGCGCCTTTTAAATCCATTGATTCCTTAAAGCTCGATTCTGAGGCAAATCCTAACGTGGTCATGGCTTGATACATCGCGGTTGCCCCAGCAGTCTTACCGATCATCGAGAGCAGTTGACGCCGCGTGGGTGATTGAAGCATGTCTTTCATAATAGTGTCCTTATGGTATGACGTTCGTGCCGTAGCGATAAGCATTGACTGTCTTTATTCTTAGCTTTTCTGATTCTGCTAATGTCTCTTATTAAATCAGTACGGTTAAGTTTATTAGCCTAAATCGCCGCGCTTATCGTCTCGTCATTACCCTTTATAGTGTTAGAAGCGTTTATCCCGCTCTTATTAAATGGTTGTAGGATTAATTGCCGTGTAATCTGAGCGCTTATAAATTAAAAATGCTCAAATCTAAGCGGCATAAGTTAACGGCGACGCCTCGAACTCATGATTGCCCGAATAATGAATGCAATGATGATAATCGCAACAATAATGCCAATAATAGCCAGCAGGCCTGCGTATTTGATCAAGAATGGTCTTTCAGGTTCCGCAGTCATGACGCGGTCGACATCATTGGCATTGACCTCACTGTTAGCTAGACTGCCCAAGTTAACGCGCACATAGTTAGCAATACCGGCAATTTGCTCATTATTTAACTCTTCTGAGAACCCAGGCATTTTAGGTGCCGTATTTAAGCCACTATCTACCCCATGTAAAATGATATTGATAAGCGCATCAGGCTGGTCACGGCGAATGCTACTTAGGCCAACGATCGGCGCGTAGCGCGCATCAGGCTGCGCATATCCGTTAACCCCATGACAGCTACCACAAGCGGCAAGATAGAGCATCTCTGGTGCGTTACTACCCGCATCTACACTGGCTTTTGCTTGAGCTAGACGATCCTTTTGCTCAATGAGATCATGAGTAATCGACTCACTTTCTAGACTTGGCAGGCGGGTCACATCAACCGCCGTGATCTTATCATCCGTTTGGATGGCAGGAACCACTTTAAGATAAGAGGCTATCGCGCCTAAGTCTTCATCCTTTAGGTAGCGGGTACTATGAGTAACCACTTCACCCATCGGCCCGCCGGCATAAGCACGCTGTTCAAGCTCACCGGTACGCAAATAAGAGACAATATCTTGCTCACTCCAGCTGCCGATACCGCTAGATTGGTCAGGCGTAATATTGGGTGCATGCCAATTACCAAGTAGCGCACCTGATAAATAATTATCTTTATCAAAGCCCATGGTACTATTACGCGGGGTATGACAAGTACCGCAATGCTCAAGGTTATTAACCAAGTATTCACCGCGCTGCTGCGTTTGGGTTAGCCCTTCACGACTTTCTGTGGAGGGTACGTTAATAAAATTCCAACCCAACATCAAACTGCGGAAGTTAAAAGGAAAGGGCAAATCGGTTTTATATTCAGGGGCAGTATCCACTGCGGGTACGGTCTGCAAATAAGCAAACAAAGCGCTGATATCTTCATCAGTCATGCCGTTATAAGAGGGATATGGCATAGCAGGATAAAGCAGATGATCTGGCGCGCGACCTTGTTGTAAGGCAGTTTTGAGATCCGATTGAGTATAATTACCGATGCCATAACGCTTAGATGGGGTGATATTAGTAGAATAAATATCCCCCATTGGGGTTTCGATTGCTGAGCCGCCGGCATAATCTTCACTATGACAGGCCATACAGTCAGCGGCACGCGCGATATACGCCCCTCGATTGACTAAATCGCTGTTGGCTGGGCTGACATTAGGTAAGCTAGCATTGGGGAGGCTGGCATTGGCTAATTTGGCATTAGGAAGGTTAGCGCTTTGAGCCATCGCGGCGCTGGAAGTGATACCAATGGCAAGCACTGATAACATCACAGAAAGTGGCTTCATAATATCCTCTTATAGCTGGTTATAACTGGCATCTGGGGTGCTTTAGTTATTCTCTAGTGCAGTTCTAGTACTTAATATTTAATAATCAATCTAATTTTTAGTATCTAACACACGTTTTTTAGCATTTACTACAAATAGTTGCCGAATAATGTCTAACTACCCTACTAAGGTAAAACTATTTCACTGTTATTACTCAAATAGTAACTTATCAGTCCTATTTTTTTACAAAACCTCCATGAACTTCTAAATAGCCTGCTATTTTCAGATTTTTGTTATGGTTAATAATATATTAAATAAGCAGAATTTAATAAACCCTTTATAAACAGTGATTAAGCTAAAAATATAACAAAATACTCTAAAGTCTTGTTAAGTGGTTGTTATCAATAACACTCAAAAATATTATTTTATGACTATTATTGTATTTTATTAGATACATAACAGATACAAACTCTAAAGTCTAAAAATTAAAACCTAGCACAAGGTTTGGTATTAATACCAAGGAAAGCTCGCTACTGATATTCGCTACTACTAATGGATAATATCTTCGTACTTAATATAATCATACTATTGCTTAACACCATATTTTGTCTATGATGTAACTTATTTCACGATTGGTTTTATTACTAGTTTTTATGGCCGATTACGCTATTCTGAGAACAACTATGAAGCCTTTTACTTTTACATGTGTGCTTATACTGATGACGCTACTCACAGGCTGCCAATCGTTATTTCAGTTTGTCGACAGCCCTATTCCAGTCATTGCTCCTTCTGGCAAAAATAATAGTAAATAGTCTAGGGTCTGTTGAAGGCTTATTTACATCCGCTCAAGGCTGTTTATAAATATGGTATTGATAACTCATATAAATAAGCAATGCGAATAATGAGTGATACGGATAAATAGATGGTTTGTATAGAGCAAAAAAAGAGCAGATACCAATAGTGATATCTGCTCTTTTTTTACGACGTTTTTATAACTTACTTAATGCGAATTTACTTTTGCGGTATGGATACTGTTGGCTGGTGTTTTATAATGGTTTTAGCCAAATGATCACCAAACCAAATAGCGGTATCGATATCTCCTTTGCCCGGTGATTCCTCAGGCGGCGCGTTGATTGACTGGGTCATCAGCCCTAAAAAACTGGACAGGCGATTTAAGTCATGGTCACTATGTCCGGTAGGCATCAGCGGCAACCCAATCCAATTCATGCCATGCTGCATAGTATACAAACAAATCTGCTGTAATACCGCCAACTTGTCACCACTAAGCCCGCCTGAGTTGGCAAAGCCTGCCGCCCACTTGCCTTCCCATTTACGTTGGTACCAGCGCTTCGAGGTCTCATCCATAAAGGTTTTGAATTCAGCAGTTACGCTACCCATATATACCGCACTACCAAAGACCAGTAGATCTGCTTCATCAATAAAATCCCAATCGACATCATGAACATCGACCGCTTTAGCCTGAGATTCTGGTAGTTGTTTACGCGCCCCTGTGACCACTGCTTCAGCAACACGTCTAGTATGACCATAATTGCTATGATAAATAACGGCTATGGTTACGCTAGGCACGTTATCAGTAGTTGCGATGTGAGAAGGTTGAAAAGACGGTGTGGCAGATGTATTCATACGAACTCTAATAATGGGTGATTAATTCGGTAAATATTAATAAGATCAAGGTAATGATTTAAATGGCAGCTATAGGAGGATGACGCACGATAATCAATGCCATCCGTCCTGTTGCCAGCTGTTGCAAATGCGTCTGACGCCGATACGAATAATAGCGCGGGTCGGCATAGCTGCACTCTATAAGCATGTCATTATTTACGGTAATGCCTGCATTTTCCAACTGGTCAACAGCAAGCTTCGGTAAGTTCAGCTTTACTTTACTCGTGCTAACTTTAGCGATATTTGATAATTTATCAACTGTCTTATGTAAGCGCCCAAGCTTGATATGATCATCAGACTGAACGTTAGTTTCAACATCAGACTGAGAGTCAACAGCATATAGTTGCTCGAAATTATCAATATTTGACGGTGCTAAGGATTTATTTTCTTGACAACCTGCCAGCAGCTGATCGCGCACCTGATGGCCCACTTCGTAATTTTCCTGACTGATACAGACCCCTATCCATGCCATAATTGGCTCAGATGACGCAAAGCGCTCAGCAGTCGCTTTAATCACGCCGCAAGCCAGCCCCTGCCAGCCCGCATGAATCGCTGCAATCTTTCTAGTTGACGGTTGATACAATACAATCGGCACGCAATCAGCGGTCATAATTGCCAACCCGATCCCAGACTGTTGACTCACCATCGCATCAGCAGCCACCGGTCGCATGCTAAGCGCGCGGGTATCAACCTCACAGATTTGTTTGCCATGGACTTGATTGACCCAGTGCAAGCTGGTGATGGGCGAACGTTGTAGCGTTAACGGTTGAACCTTTAATTGCTGATTAATGGCAGCTAACAAGCGCATACGATGGGTCAATACTTGCGTGGCATCGTCATTGACATGCAAACCTAGATTCAACTCGCCATAACTCGCCTGCTCTGACTGGCGCATTTTCTGGTCAGCCTTGTCGAAACTTAGGCTTTCACAGGCAACACCTTCAAAATCTGAACTTTCAAAAACAATATTTTCAACATCAGCGCTTGCAAAAGCCGCCGTTTGAAAAACAGCGACGTCATCCAGCTGCGCCAGTAGTGTCATTGGAAACTTATTGGTCATGGCTTGTTCATCACTTTCAGTTCATCGCGGCTCATTTGGCTTTTTATTCAGGATCATAACCATCATTTAACACGGCAATTAGCTTTTGCATATCTTCAGGGATAGGCGTAGTCACTTTAACATCCTCACCCGTCGTCGGATGGACAAATCCTAAAGCGTAAGCATGCAACGCTTGTCGCGAAAAGTTACTAATGGCATTGCGCTGCTCTTCTGTCAGTCCTGCTCGCAACTGCCTGCGACCGCCATAGACACGGTCGCCTACTATTGGATAACTGATATGACTCAAATGCACACGGATTTGATGTGTCCGTCCGGTTTCAAGTCCCACGTCCAATAAACAATAATTATGATTTAATGGAGTGATATCTAACAAATGCGTGACGGCTTCACGTCCTGCGGTCATTACGGTCATTTTGGTGCGTTGGTTACGATGTCGACCAATCGGCGCATCGATACGCCGATTACGCATTAGACTTGCCTGATCACCTGCTACCACACACTGATAATGACGATAAACTGACTTATCTTTGAGCTGCGCCATCAAGGCCATCTGCGCCGGTTTGGTTTTACCGATAAGTAACAGCCCCGAGGTATCCTTATCAATACGATGGACCAATCCTGCCCGCGGTAAATGGTGCTGCTGCGGATAGTGATACAGTAGCGCATTGACTAGCGTGCCCGTCTGATTGCCCGCGCCCGGATGCACGACCATGCCTACTGGTTTATTAATCACTAATACCGCATCATCTTCGTAAACGACATCGATATCTATATTTTCTGGCTGATCTTCGCTATGCTGCTGTAAGGTCGTAGACAGATGTAAAACGTCTGCAATTTTAACGCGGTACTTTGGCTTTTGCGTGTTATCGTTACAGAGTAAGCTGCCATCACTGACCCAACCTTGTAGCTGCGCACGTGAAAAATCCGTAAACACTTGCGAGGCCAGTTTATCAATACGCAGACCAGATTCTTCCTCTGTCACCGTGTGAGTCACATCGATAACTTCTGGCACTGCTTGTCCAGCTACAGATGAATCGTCGCCATCATCGTCATCGTCTTCACTGTCCATTAAATCACTATCAAGCAACTCATCGTCACCATCACGTGCTTCATTATCGTTTGGCAACTCATCCTGCACGGGTAACTCTTGCGCTGATAAATCATTATCTAGCAACGGACTAGGCGTTAAATTTTTGGTCATAGCATCATTATTCATAGCAGATTCATACGTGGCAAAGTCACCAAGGTGAGCTTCATAAGAAAACAGATAGGCCATTAGCTGACTATTAAAAATAAAAATAGCCAAAAAAAAGCAGGTCTAAGGTCGCTATAGTGTACCATGCCAAGTGCTCAAGCCCTATAGTAGCTAACCGTTATCTATCATTTGTTGCTCATCATCTAACGCCTTAATAATAAGTTGTTAACTCTCTACAATATAACGTTGCGGTTAATTTACTGTATATTTGTCAGCGCTGGCGGCATTTGTCATCGCCCATCAAAGCCACTCATGCTAAACTACGAACAGCTATTTTAAACAGCTAATCTACCGTTAAATAGCTTCCTTCGATGGATATAAAAACTTAACTCCTTGTAGAATTTGATGACTTGCTGGCCAAATAACTACAAAATAGATAACGAAAAAATAGACCAGTCGCAAGTTATTATATAAATTAGTCAGGATTTTGCTGTATGCTATGGCACTGTATTTGATTGCAATTTATTCAACGTTAAATCTAATCAAAAGCATGTTTAGTTACGGTCACATCAAATATAGAATGTTGTATTTAATTTTGTAACTATATCTATTTTGTAACTAATAGACACGTGCAATCATAAGCACACCTAATGACAGACAGTCTATCGTTACCGTGATCATCGCCTTTTTATCATTAACCTGTTATATAGTGTGATAGCGCCGCTGCTATTATGCGTCTTGTGTCGGAGAAGAAGTATGCGCCCTATTGGCAACACGTTTATCAAACTATCCTCAGTAACTCTGCTTTCGTTAAGTGTAAGCCTAGTCGGCTGTCAAACCTTCAAAAGTCTGACCGGTAAAGACGTCGATGCGGTTGAAACCGCCGAGAAGTCAGAGCAAGGTTATTATAGTGACGCCATTACCCAGATTGATAAAGGACGCTATACCCAAGCTATTGAAGACCTGACTAACTTACGTACCTTCTATCCTACCGGACAATACGCTGAACAAGCACTGCTCGATACGATGTATGCCCAATATGAAAGTGGCAATTATGAAACAGCCGCCGCCAGCGCTGATCGATTTATCAGCCTATACCCCTCTAATCCGCAAGTCAGCTACGCCTATTACGTCCGCGGTGTGGCCAATATGCAAGGCTCATCTGAAGGCATCAAGCTATTCAAGACCAATCAGGCCGAACGTGATACCGCTTATTTGCGTATCGCCTTTGCCAATTTCCAAGAGCTTATTAATAAATATCCAAACAGTCCTTATGCACCAGATGCTGCCCAGCGTATGACTTTTATTTATAATCAGTTTGCCCAAAGTGAGCTAACTGCGGCTAATTGGTATATTGAGCGTGAAGCTTATGTCGCTGCGGTCAATCGCGCTAAATGGGTGTTTCAATATTATCCGTTGAGCGAGTCTATGCCTGAAGCCATTGCTGTTCTTGCCTATAGCCATCAAAAACTAGGGCTAACAGACTTAGCTAAAGAGTACAAAACCTTGCTACAAATCAACTATCCAAATTGGTTGACCAATGACGGACGTGTCAAGCTTGATACCAAAGGCGATCGCACTTGGTTGAATAAACTGACCTTTGGGCAGCTTGGACGTGCCAGCATGAAAGATGCGTCAATCACAGAAGGTAAATATACAGGCGCAACTAAGACGCAGATGATTCGTACCGCTACCCAACTTAGATTGCCCGCCGACAATGCCGCCGCTCCAACTGCTAGCAATACGCCTACCCGCCGAAGTGGTATCAATCTCGGTTTAGGATTACCTGAAAGCTCAACCGAGCAAGCCTCGGGCCAAGGTAGTGCCAGCGCTGCCGCTAGAGAAGCCGCTGTCGATCCACAAAACAACACTCCTACGCGCCGTACTACATTGCTTAATGATAGCCGTGATAGCATCTCCTTAACGCCTATTGATACCGATAGCGACGATATGAACGACGATGACTAATTTTAACATGAGGGCTTGTTAACGACAGCGGTTAGTAAAAACGCCCCAAATGATAAATAAACGCTACTAAAAAATAAGGTCAACGATGTCGTTGACCTTATTTTTTAGTCTTTGAGTATCTCTCAGCATCCTATGGTAAAATATTTTTTCCATGAGCATTCCAAACCATATTCTCGAACAACTAAATAGCCAAGCTGACCTGATCAGTATTATTGGTCGTCATACCACGCTTAAACGCGCCGGTAGTGAGTATAAAGGCTGCTGTCCGTTTCACGGTGAAAAGTCACCCTCATTCTATGTCAATCCACAAAAAAACATCTATCACTGTTTTGGCTGTAGCGTTGGCGGTAATGCCATTAGCTTTTTGCGTGACTACGAGAACCTAACTTTTATTGAAGCGGTCAACGAGCTATCGAAGCAAACGGGCATTGAAGTACCGCAAGAAGAACAACAAAATGTCAGCTATCAGCGTAGCAAACCTAAACCGATCACTAAGCCTATAGCTAAACCCATAATAAAACCAACAGCGCCTGTTATACCGTCAGAGGGACAGTCGATAGCAGCTAGTGGCCCACCTGATTATCCTCAGTATGAGGATCAATATGCCAATGATGCCAATGACAACAACCTACCCAACAGCATACCTTATGCCACTGATTATGATGACTCAGGTTATGACGGCACTGATTATAATAGCAGTCCACCAGCATGGCTGACAGATGACGATGCATTTATAAGCTCAAATGGAGACAATGCCGCCGCCGATAAAGACGGTAATTTATATGAGCTATTGACCCAAATTCAGCAGTTTTATCAGCACAATCTAACCACCCATCCCCACGCTAAGCACTATTTTGCCACGCGCGGTGTCACCGAACAGAGTTTAGAGACCTTTGGGCTAGGTTATGCGCCATTTGGTTGGCAACATCTTGAGCATCAGTTCCCGCAAGATATCGAAGGACTCAAAGCCTTAGGCTTGGTGCGTCAATCAGAGTCTGGGCGTGATTATGACTTACTGCGCGATCGGGTTATCTTTCCAATTCGTGATAATCAAGGCCGTGTTATTGGCTTTGGTGGTCGGGCGCTCGATGATGAGATAAAACCCAAATATATTAACTCTTCAGACTCGCCTGTTTTTCATAAGCAGCAAGTATTATATGGCTATTATGAGTCACGCCAGCAACGCGCTAATAGCTGGCTAGTGGTAGAAGGCTATATGGATGTGATTGCCCTATACCAAACCGGTATCTATGGCGCGGTCGCCTCAATGGGCACGGCGATTAATGAAGCTCAAATATCACGCCTACTGACTTTAAACCCTACGTTAACCTTAAGCTTCGATGGTGATAGTGCCGGACAAAAAGCCGCTTGGCGCACGCTTGAAGTCAGCCTGCCGGTGCTCGGTGATGATAAAGAGCTGAGGTTTTTGTCTCTGCCTAACAACCATGATCCAGATACTTTTATTAAAAGTCATGGCGTGGAAGCTATGCGTGAGCAGATCACCAATGCCATGCCGCTATCGCAGTACATTTTTGCTTATTTAAGTGAGCGCTACGACTTAACTTTGGCAGAAGGTAAAGCCAAACTAATGTCGCAAGTGCGTACGCTGACGACTTCACTACCTAAAGGCAGTAGCTTTCGTTACCTACTCAATAATGACATTTATCAAAAGCTAGGTGGCAAGCGCAGCCAAAATATTGAGGCAAAAGATGCGCTGCTAGACTTCGATGGTGATATGACCATCAGCCAGCAATTACAGCTGTGCTTTTTATTTCAACCGCGCGCACTAGTTGAAGATCCGATTGAATCAATTTGGCAACAGGCTGGTATTGATGTCTTAAACCTGCCCGCGCATATCAAGCAAAAGGCCTCACCTGATGCTTTGCGCACGCTAGCTTGGGAAGATTTGCAAGATGGTGCGTTATTGGATGTGGTTAGTACCATCAAGCGCTGTCTTACTTATTTGCCAACCGATGCCAACGCTGCCGCGCATTTTATTTTATCTAATGTCAAACCGATGACCCAAGATACGTTAAGCCGCAACTGGGGGGCATTTTATAAAACCCTTATTACTAGGAATATTTTAAGCCTTGATGAGCAGATTGAAAATTTAGTGAGTCAACTCTTAGAACGTAATATGAAGAAAAAAATACAAGATCTAGTAAAAAATCCTGATCATATCAAGGCAACTATCGTACGCATTCAGGCGCAATTATTAAGCAACTGGTTACGGGCACAGCAGGCAGAACAATCGGCGCAAATGATCAGCGTTTAATATAGATAGCTTTATGTAGATAGCCCTATATATAGCAACTTTATTACCTATTCTGCCCGTTTTTATTTTATTAATAGTAAAAACTGATAGTTAATATTAACTTTTTAGGGTTAACTTTTTGTTTATAATATGCTCGCCCTTTAAATTAAGGCGTGCTGACCCCATTATTTATGATTATGGTTAGCAATCGTCAGAGTCACCTTGTTGAACGTTTAGCAGTGACATTGTGCTTGATTACTGTGGTCTGTGTTAAACTGTGCCGCGGTTATATTGACAGCAATATTAGACCCTATTATTTTTGAGATTTTTTAGGCTTTTAATTTTTAGCCGTTTTTTGAGTGTTTTATTGACGTTTTTTGAACCTTTATTCATATCAATTCATTTTTGTTATTATTGACAACCCCTACGCTTTTTTGTGATCAATCTGTTGATTAGATCAGCGCCCTCGGCAAGCAGTAGCCCGTCATATCACGAAAATGTCCGACGCAAACAAAGTGAGTATTTATGAACGATAAGTCAGTTTCTAAGTCCACGTCTCAGCTGGCCACCTTAATCCAAATGGGTAAAGAGCAAGGCTATTTGACCTATGCTGAGGTGAATGACCAGCTACCAGACTCCATTACTGAAAGCGATCAGATCGAAGATATCGTCCAAATGCTAACAGACGTTGGCATTAAAATCTTTGAGTCCGCACCTGATGCTGATGACATCTTGATGAACGATGACTCAAGTGATGACGAGTCGGCAGCTGATGAGGCGGCGGCGGTATTGGCTGCTGTTGAAACCGAGCCGGGTCGCACTACTGACCCTGTGCGTATGTATATGCGTGAGATGGGTACCGTCGACTTGCTGACGCGTGAAGGCGAGATTGTCATTGCCAAGCGTATCGAAGAAGGTATTCGTGATGTTCAGCATGCGATGTCTTATTGGCCAGGAACAGTACAATATGTACTTGATGAATATCAGCGCGTATTGGATGGCGACAAAAAGCTCTCGGATGTTATCACTGGTTTTTTAGATCCTGAAACTGAAGAAGACAAAGCGGCGGCGGCGGCGGCTAAAGTAGAAAAAATCCCTGTTATTAAGCCAAAGGTTAATCCTAAAGTGAAAGCTAAGGATGATGCTGAAGAAGAGAACGACGACGCAGAAGATGGTGAAGAAGAGGAAGAAGAAACGAGCGGCATTGATCCAGAAGAAGTGCGCATGCGCTTAGAAGAGATCGAAGGGCTATTTATTACTGCCAAACAAGCCTTGCTAGATTTCGGTCGTGGTAGTACGCAAGCTGACGAAGCTTATAAACAGCTTGCCGAGCGCTTTATGATGCTTAAGCTTAATAACCGTTTATCAGATCAAGTCATGGCGATTATGCATGACGTCTATGACGATGTGCGTAAACAAGAGCGCCAAATCATGCGCTTGGTCATTCGCCGTGGTCGTATGCCGCGCGAAGAGTTCCGTAAGACCTTCCCCAGTAACGAAACCAACGTTGATTGGCTCACCGAGCGTCTAAAAGGTAAGCCGGCGTTTGCTGCAACGCTAGAAAAAGTCACCGATGATGTTATTCTTTTGCAACGTTCTATCCGTGATTATGAGCATAAGCTCAACATGGAAATCCATGACATGAAAGATGTGGCACGTGGTATGGCCATCGGTGAAGCAAAAGCTCGCCGCGCTAAGAAAGAAATGGTCGAAGCTAACTTGCGTTTGGTTATCTCTATCGCTAAAAAATACACCAACCGTGGCCTACAGTTCTTGGATCTTATTCAAGAAGGTAATATTGGTCTAATGAAGGCGGTTGATAAATTTGAATATCGCCGTGGTTACAAGTTCTCAACTTATGCAACGTGGTGGATTCGTCAGGCAATCACCCGCTCTATTGCTGACCAAGCGCGCACCATTCGTATTCCAGTGCATATGATTGAGACCATTAACAAGATTAACCGCGTTTCTCGTCAATTGCTACAAGAAATGGGACGTGAGCCCACGCCTGAGGAATTAGGCGAACGCTTAGAGATGGACGAAGTTAAAGTCCGTAAAGTGCTCAAGATTGCCAAAGAGCCTATCTCTATGGAGACCCCTATCGGTGATGATGAAGACTCACATCTAGGGGATTTTATCGAAGATTCGACTATCTCTAGCCCAGTGGATGATGCAACGTCAGCGGGTCTGCGTGAAGCAACTCGTGATGTACTAGGCAATCTGACTGAACGTGAAGCACGCGTGCTAAAAATGCGCTTTGGTATTGATATGCCAACCGATCATACCCTTGAGGAAGTCGGCAAGCAGTTCGATGTGACCCGTGAGCGTATTCGTCAGATCGAAGCAAAGGCCTTACGTAAATTACGTCATCCCTCACGCTCCGAGCACTTGCGTTCATTCCTTGAGAATGACTGATTAATTCCTTGTAAAGGTATTAGCTCTTAAGCTTGATATCTTTAAGTACACCACCGGATACAAACATAAAAGCTGAGCATGTCTCAGCTTTTATGTGTCTGAACTCCACTACTAACTTTAGTCTGGTATTATGAATGTCATTTGTCGGTAATTTTTGAATAGGCTATCTATTTTATAGTCCGTTGACTATATTTTGATAACGATAACTGAGTTCGTTTACCATAAAGTTTGATTGATTAAAATAACAGCATTTCAAACCAGTCAAGCTCGAACTAATAACCCAATTTTTTCGGAGTGACCTCCACTGTCAATCCCATAGACATTAATTTGGGAGACTTTAATCAAGCAGCCTGACGATAAAAGTCGAACCACATTTTCCTTGACATTTTATAGACTAAATTCTTCTGAATCTTAGTCCCACTGTGAGCACAGCTCTTACCTTGCGTCGCTGCAAAGCAGTGTTTTTCTAGATGAGCATGCAGACGCTCATAACCATAGTAGCTAGAGAGTGAGATGTCTTATACTTTGCACATAATGTTGGCTGTATAACAGTATGATCGTTATTTACTTTTTAAAGTCATTAAGTCATTAAGTCATTAAGTCATTAAGTCATTAAGAACATTACCTGATATGTATTATGTCTTAGCACTCATAAACTGCGCTACATAATCATCGGCTGGGTGATGGCGTAAATCGCTTGGGGTGCCAGTTTGCACCAAACATCCGCCATTTAAGATGCTGATACGCTGTCCGACTTTGACGGCTTCATCGATATCATGAGTGATAAACACAATGGTCTTATTGAGCCGCGCCTGTAACTCAAGCAGCTGATCTTGTAATTGGGCGCGAATTAGCGGATCAAGGGCAGAAAACGCTTCATCCATGAGCAAAATAGGCGTGTCAGTGGCTAACGCTCTTGCTAATCCCACGCGCTGTTGCATACCGCCTGACAATTCATCAGGATAGCTGTTATCCAAGTTAGGCAGACCGACTTCATTCAACCAATGTCGTGCGATTTCATGGCGCTCGGCAGTACTCATTTTACGTACGCGCAGACCGTAGGCAACGTTTTGTATGACCGTCATATGCGGCACTAAACCAAAATGCTGAAACACCATACTGGCGGTTTGCTGGCGATACTGTTGTAAGGCTTTATCATCTAAATCTAGTATATTAATAGCTGAATCTGAGGAAGCTCTGCCCGCAGCCCCTTCATTTCTGTCAATATCGGTGGATTTTGAATCTTGGATGATTTGTTTTGAATGGATAGCAGTATCGACCCATATTTTGCCGCTAGTAGGGTCAATTAAGCGATTAATATGTCGTATTAGCGTCGACTTTCCCGAGCCTGACAGCCCCATAATACAATGTAACTCGCCAGCTTTAATCGCCAAATTAATATTATAAAGTCCTACTGAATAACCCGTTTTTTCCTTGACTGCAATGCTGTCCATACCTTCAGCCAGTAATGCCAGCGCAGACTGTGCTTGGGTCGCGTTAGCATTGTAAATCTTACTAACATTTTCTAGCTGGATATGATTCATTATTATTCTCGTTGTTTTTTTGCGGCGATTTTTTGTAGTGACTGCCTTTTATAATGATTGGTTTTTACAGTAATTGGTTTTTACAGTAATTGGTTTTTACAGTAATTGGTTTTTATAGTAAGTGGTTTTATGAGACTCTAAACCAACCCTTAACCAATCTGTCTTCTACTTGCCTTAATGGTTTTTTGGCGTGCACGCTTACCTTGACCAAACGCTTGGGTAATACGGTCAATGATAATCGCCACAATGACAATTGCAGTACCTGCTTGTAAACCTTGACCTATATTCAGGGTTTGGATAGATTGCAATACATCTTCACCAAGACCAGGCGCGCCAATCATAGAGGCTAGAACCACCATTGCTAGCGACATCATTACCGCTTGATTAATACCCGCCATAATACTTGGTAGCGCTTGGGGTAGCTTAATCCAGATCAGCAATTGCCAATGGGTACTACCAAATGAGCGACCTGCTTCGATCATTTCATGATTCACTTGAGTGATACCTAAGGAGGTCAATCGAATCAAAGGTGGTAAAGCATAAATGACGGTAGCAAACAATGCCGGCACTTTACCAATGCCGAATAGCATCAACACCGGAATTAGATATACAAAGCTGGGCATAGTCTGCATCACATCAAGTATCGGTGTGATAACTTTACGTAGCAGTCTGCTTCCCGACATGGCAATACCAATAGGAATACCAATCACTATCGTCACTAAGACCGATACAATCAATAACGCTAAAGTATCGATCAATGCGCCCCATAGACCAAAAGCACCAATTAAGAATAGCCCTGCTCCACAAGCCAATGCAAACCATATCTTACGCACAGCAAACCACGCCAACACGGTGACTAAAGCAATAATTAGCCACGGCGGAACAAAGGTCAAAAACCGTTCAATAGGGAGTAGCAAATATGTTAAGGCAACGGTACTAATACTGCGAAAAACGTCACCATAATTTTTGACCACACTAGCGAGAGACTCGTTAAGTGGGGTTTCAAGCGACCACGAAGGAAAGCTTGATGACAAACCTAAAATATTATCAGTCTTGGTAGTGGTATTAAGCGGTGAGTTGATACTAGTATTTCCTGCCCCATCTGCTGTCAGGTTGATACCAAGCTTGGTAGCAAGAGCGGTAGCCGCGTCTTCAGATAGCCATTCTTGCCAGACATTTGGATTATCACGCAAAAACTTAAGCGCTTGCTCATCGCCACTGCGTTTGCTCTCAGTCATCTCAAGGATAGCACCGTTCAGCTCTTTAGGAGTGAATTGTACTTTTTTAAAGGCCTCAGACAGCTCAGGATTGGCATTAAGAAATGGCGTCGATACTGCAATTTTAAGCGGTGATACTGGAGCGCCAGAGATACAATCTGAGGTGCCGTCGGCCAACAGCAAGTCTTGCCAGCAAGCCTCATCATAAGCGGGGAACTCTATGGGTGCAAAGTCGTATTTGGCAATCAAGCCTGTGGGTTGCCAATAATAAAATAATAGTGGTTTACGCTGCTCAAAAGCAGAGGCAATCTCAGCATCAAGGGCAGCACCAGTTCCGGGATGGACATTACTAAACACCTTGTCCAGTCCCGTATTTTTAAGCAGGCGCGTGTTAAAAATCTCACACGCCCAGCCAGACGGACAGTTCATAAAACGAGACTTATTTGGGTCCTCAGGGTTTTTGAACAACTCAGCATATTTTGGCAAATCTTGATAGCGGCGTAGACCAGGATTTTCATCCAGCACATATTTAGGAACGTACCAACCTTGGGTAGCGCCGCCTTCAAGCGTATCACCAATGACCGCCACCTTATTGTCTTTGATGGCTTGCTCCATGATAGGTGAACGCCCTACCCACTGCTCACCAATGATTTGAATGTCATTTTGCGATAAGGCAGTCTCTAACGCTGGCCCCGCTCCTGGCACCTCTTCGATCGGACAGCCATAACCACTCTCAGCGATATACTTGAGCACACCAGTAGTGAATTGACCACTCTCCCACGTTAGCGCACCAAACTTAATTGGTGTCTCACAAGCCGATGTTGTAGTCGAGGCCGCCGATGCGGATAAGGGCAACAACAGCGAGCTTATCAACAGTAAACTTAACGCAATCCATTGACGCATGGCAGATCCTATTTATAGTTATTGCTGTTATTGAGACACCTAAAAGCTAGCTTTTTAACTCTATTTTTTAAGACTAAGACGGGTTATTCCTAGTTAATTTAAACTGATTGTCGCTATCCTCTAACCTTACTACGAAGTGTAGCGATTTATACGACTGATAACAAATGCTTATTTATCAATTATTAACTACCATTTTAGTTAATAGTATTTATATAAATATGATATTTATTTGAGATAGTTGAGTCGCTTTAAAACAGATAAAGGGTAGCTGGGAGAAATTTTGCCAGTTATACGAAACCAGGTTTGTAGCCATTTTATTGTGAACTGACTATAGCAGTTGATAAATAATTTACAAAAAAATAGCGCTTATCACAATAAGCGCTATTTAAATTGAAAAGAGGATGACTCAACAAGCTTTATTTTAACATTAGCGCCATGCCTTTTTTAAATAATGCACCATATGGCGGCAAGAGCAAATTCATACCGTTGATTTTGGCTTGGACAAAAACGGACTTCATGTGACTTAAGCGCTCAAAGCCTGCCTCACCATGATAGGTGCCAAAGCCAGAATGTCCGACTCCGCCAAACGGTAAGTCATGCTGCAATAGATGAAGAAGAACTTCATTAATAGCGACACCGCCAGATACTGTGTGCGTACGTACTTGCTCGATATCGCGATCATTTTTACCAAAAATATAGAGTGCTAATGGTCGCGGACGCGCATTAATAAAGTGAATGGCATCATCAAGGGTCTCATAATGCATCAAAGGTACAATCGGTGCAAAAATCTCGTTTTGCATCAGCTTACTGGTTGGATCAGGTTCCGTCACGACAAGCGGCGGCATCAAACGAGTCTCAACGTCAGATTCAACGTCGGTTAGCGGGTGTACACCTTCAGCTGGCAGGCTGTCAAGATAGCTTTGTACTCGCTTGTATTGTTGACTATTAATGATATGGGTATAGTCTGGGTTATCGCTAATATTGGGATAGTGTTCTTGCATCCACTCTTTTGCTAAGCTGATAAAGTGCTGATGGTGTTGGCGTTGAATTAGGACATAATCAGGCGCGACACAGGTCTGACCGGCATTAAGCGTTTTACCCATCATTACCCGATTGACCGCAGCTTCTAGGTTGGCATCATCCAGTATAATTACTGGCGACTTACCACCCAGCTCAAGCGTAACTGGCGTTAAATTGGGGGCGGCAGCGGCCATGATTTTTTTGCCCACTTCTGTAGAACCAGTATAGAGCAAGTGGTCAAAGGGCAATTTGCTAAAAGCTTCGGCGATATCGACTTCACCCAGCACCACACTCACCATATCCGGTGAAAAATAGTGCGCAATCACTTTAGCAAAGGCTTCTGCAAATTGCGGCGCCGCCTCGCTCATCTTAACCATGATTCGATTGCCCGCCGTTAGCGCATCAATCATCGGTCCTATCGCTAGATATAACGGATAGTTCCATGGCACCATGATACCTATCACGCCTAGTGGCTGCGGCTGAATTTCGTTATGAGCAGGCATATAAAGTGCTGAGATGCCTACGCGCCGAGTTCTCATCCACTTTTTGCCGTTCTTTTTAGCGTGACTGATACCGGCAAAGCTTGGGAACAGTTCTGCAAACTGGGTTTCTGACTCGCTACGATGGCCAAAGTCCGCGCTGATAGCTTGAGCGATATCTTTTTGATTGTCACTGAGCATCATCTCTAGATTGTCTAATTGAGTCTCTCGAGTCGCCCAGTCAAGTATAGGCTGGGTACGGCTCAACGCTTGCAAGCGAGAAAACTGCGCCTGTAGCTGCTCATTAGTGGTAATGGTACTGAGCGAATGGTCAGCGGTTCGATTGTCGCTACTTTGAGTACTGTTAGTTTCGTTATTAGATATCATGTGTCGTCCTTGTCATGCGTCCTAGAGTCAAGAGTATATACTTAAAACAAAACTCTATATTTATCGTAAGGTACTTTAGTAGTGGTGTCTAAGCATTAGATCTGGAAATAAATCCGTTCATTACTATTTAATGTAGCGTATTGACTAGCGAATAGAAAGTGTGTTTGGCATACTGACGGGTCTGTATAAAAAGAGTATCGTACAAGTCCTCAGTAGCAGTATTTCTAGTAACTGTCTTTTTAATAAATACCTTTTAAATAACAGTTCCTTCAATATTAACCTTTATCATGCTGCAATTTAAATTTGGGCGCTGATATTAAAAACTGCTAAACTCGATGACACCAATAAACGACTTTCATAATCGTTAAAACCATAAGATGCCGACTGCAATGCCAAAAACAACGCAAGAAACTAATGAAAATTTTATTAATGAAACCCTTATTAGCAAATCGCTGATAGCTGCTGACTATAATCTTACCCATCATGCCATGCTACAGCGTACCTTAAAACGTATCGCCTTGAAAAAAGAGCAAGGCTTACGTACCCCAGATGAGCTATGGATTGTCGACCATAATGACGTCTACACTCTAGGGCAAGCAGGTAAAGAAGAACATATCTTACAACGTACCGACACCCCTATTATCAAGACCGATCGTGGGGGACAAGTGACATGGCACGGGCATGGGCAACTGGTGATTTATTGGCTGTTTGACCTACATAGTTTGGGTTGGAGTGTACGCAATCTAGTTACGCATGCGGAGCAAGCTATCGAGGATGTGGTCAATGACTGCCTAAAAAATAAATCAGCGGGGTCAATAAACACCTCTATAAATACCAGTGCTAATACTTATACTAACATCAGCGCCCATGCACGCCGTGATGCGCCAGGCGTATATTTATACAACCGCTCATATGCTGATATGTCCGATATTAATAGCAAGACTGATAGTGGTGATAAATCTGAAACACCAGCTGATGAGGCTATTATGCTGGGTAAAATCGCCTCGCTAGGCTTTAAGATTAAGCATGGGTTTAGCTATCACGGTATCGCGCTGAATTTAGATTGTGACTTATCCGCATTTAACGCCATCAATCCGTGCGGCTATGCGGGCATGCAAATGCTACGACTCGCTGACTTTACCGCCATGAAGGATGCAATGGATAAGAAAAACGAGAAAGGGACTGAGCAACTAAGCTATGAACAAGTCACCCAAAAATTGATTGATAATATTGCGCAACGTCACGCTGGGCAAATCAAATTGCGTCCAATAGCATCAAAATAGCGATTTTAAAACCGTCTGTACTCTTATACCCTGTATACATGATTATCAGCCTTACTTTGAGTCTTATTTTGCATAATATCGTGCGCGCTTAGACTTAAGCATAGCGAGAAAAATAAATCCAAACTTGTTATAATCGCAGTCAGTACAAATTAGGCGCGGTTATAACCTCACCGTGCTTTTATTGATATTCGTACCACTCTTTAACCTTTAATAACAAAAGCAAATAGGAGCATTTTATGGCAGATTTTAATAAAATTTTAGACGCAGGCGACGTTGACGGCGGTATCATCAATGTGGTTGTTGAAATTCCAACCGGTAGCAGTCATAAAATTGAATGGAATCGCGAACTGGCTGTGTTCGAGCTTGATCGTATTGATCCACAGATTTTTGCTAAACCATGCAACTATGGTTTTATTCCGCAAACGCTTGACGAAGACGGTGATGAGCTTGACGCTTTGATCCTTACTGAACAGCCATTAACCACGGGTATTTTCTTAAAAGCCAAAGTTATCGGTGTCATGAAGTTTGTTGATGATGGCGAAGTAGATGATAAAATCGTGGTTGTACCAGCAGATGACCGTAACAACGGCAATGCTTACAACAGCTTAGAAGATTTACCAAAGCGAATTATTGAACAACTACATTTCCACTTCAGCCACTATAAAGACTTAAAGAAAAAAGGCACTACTGTGGTCGAATCATGGGGTGATGTCGCTGAGGCCAAAGAAGTCATCAAAGAGTCTATCCAACGCTGGAAAGACCTGTAAGTCATCACTGACTATTCATGAATTAATATCTTATAATTAATAAGAACCATTTGCCGCCATCATCAATGTAATGGCGGTATTTTTTTGCTTGAAATTTGCACGGTCATAAAATTGTAGGCGTAAAGTTGCCGTCATAACGTTACGATGTAAAGTTGCTATAATAAACCGTATTATAAACATAGCGTTTTGACGCCAGCAGACAATAGAAACAAAAATAAAGGATAACCATGTTTAATTCTGACCCTAACTTGAAACCTGTCAGCGCCAAACTGCCAAAAGAGATCATCATGATGATCGAAAAAAACAATCTAGTTATGGCGATTAAGGTCTTGGCTGCTGATGAGAATATCAGCATGGATGCGGCCAAAATACGCATTGATGCTTATGAGACCGAGCTTAAGGTCAAGCAGCAGCAAAAGTTAACTACTATTGCTACTAAACAAGGCATTCCTAACGGAGCAATTAGCTTTGATAGGGAGCCGGCTGAAGACAGTAATGAGCGACTGATAAAAAACCGCGTCAAAACCACCCCAGAAGAGCAAAACTTTAAAAGCCTACAGCGTGGCGTCGAAAGCCAACTGAATGATTTGGGTTATAAAAAACCACTTGTACCCTACTGGGCTAAGCGGTTGCTGATTATTGGTATTGTTATGGCAGGACTGTTTTGGATACTGTGGCGGGTCTTTGGCTAAGGCACACCATCAATTAGACTATTAAGCCAAACAGACTGCTATATTATAAGTAGGATTATTCAGCTTGGCTTGCGCGTTTTCTGGTTACTTTTATAAGTTGCTCTATTTATAAATTGCTGTGTTTCTAATATTTCACGAAATAAAGACGGATACTTCGGTATCTGTCTTTATTTTTTTATGTTGCAATCTTTGCGCTGAGTTTGCTAGCACTGGTACCCAACCTACCTTAGTGAAGTTCACCAGGAATAATTTTTGCAAACGCACGCTGAGCAAGGTTTAGCTTAGAGTCTGTGGTTTGCGCAGCATTTGAGCTTGGAAAGATACGATAACCAATAGATTGAATACCAACGTTAAATGCTGGCACCAATGAATAAGTCGCTGACGCAAATTTACCCATATTACAAGCAATACTATTTGGTTTATTCACGACGGCTTCTGCCACCATTAATGCGGCTTCCTCTGGCATAAGGGCGGGCATATAGCGGTACATTTTGGTTGGTGCAATCATAGGTGTACGTACCAGTGGCATAAAGATATTAGTCACGGTAACTTTGTCACCTTTAACTTCAGCGGCTAAGCAGCGGCTAAAAGCATCTAGCGCTGCCTTTGATGCCACATACGCTGCAAACCGTGGACTGTTTGCCAACACCCCAATGGATGAAATATTAATAATTTGACCTGATTGTCGACTAATCATCATCGGTAAAAAACAAAGGATGGTTTTGACCGCCCCAAAGTAGTTGATATCCATAGTGCGCTCAAAATCATGAAATCGGTTGACGGATTCATGAACCGAGCGACGAATCGAACGACCCGCATTATTTATCAGGACATCGACATAGTCGAAATCAGCGATAATTTGACTGGTGGTTTTTTCAATATCGTCCATATCCGTGAGGTCGCAAGGATAGTAACTGGCTTTTCCGCCAAGCGCTTCGATTGCGTCTTTAACGCTTTTTAGTTTCTCTTCAGTACGTGCTAGTAAAATCACATGAGCACCACATTCGCTCAGCAAATAGGCAGTACTCTCGCCAATACCGCTCGATGCACCGGTAATAAGAATGTTTTTGCCTTTAACCGCTTTGGCAATTGCCGTTTTTGAGGGAGCAGCCATAAAATTTCCTTTTTATTTATTATACTTCCATTGATGTTTAGTTTTAGCATAGCAAAAACAGGGTGTTTGTAGATGAGAAAATAGACGTAGCGTTCGTATAGAGCGTATTTTGTTTACACTCAGGGCACAATTAAAGTACGGTATTAGACATTTATCTTGATATTCTGCTTTTGCAAAAGTATTGCTACTCTCATCCCTACTATATCAAATATAAGGAAGCCACTTTTGATAGAATATTTAGCCCACTACATCGATTTAATTGCCAAAGTCATCTAATTTATCGGCGTGTTGATTATGGTCTTAGGTCTAATTTTTGCCGCTTACAAAGCTCTCTCATCTATAAAAAACTTCACTCATGAGACCTATATCGCTATCAGACAAGCGGTTGGTAAGTCTATTCTATTGGGACTTGAAGTCCTAATCGCTGCTGATATTATAGCAACGGTGGTCACCGAACCTACGCTAAACAGCGTGTTAGTATTGGGCTTTATCGTTCTTATTCGTACGTTCTTATTCGTACGTTCTTAAGCTTGTCGTTACAGGTTGAGCTTGAAGGACGTTTCCCGTGGCAAAAAAAGAGCGGCGAGCCTGAGCAAAAGCCACCAGCAGCCCCGATTAATAACGTCTGATAACGCTTATATTTTGTATGAACTATTTATCTAATTTCTATGTTACATCAGTATGAGCCGTCAAGAATGTATCGACTACCCGAAACTGTCCAGCGGTACTTTCCTCGCCATACATTGCTTGGCGAAAAGCATTTGAGTTAGGAATGCCAGTGGTATACCAAGCAATGTGTTTGCGGGCGATTCGGCAGCCAGAGTACTCACCGTAGAAGGCGTACAACGCTTGTAGATGGGTCAATACAATGTCTTTAATCTCGCTGATAGTAGGCGCGGCAAGCGTCTCGCCTGTACGAAGAAAATGCTCGATATCACGAAATATCCACGGCTGCCCTTGGGCTGCACGCCCAATCATCACCGCATCACAGCCTGTCAGCTCATAGACCTTCTGGGCTTTTTGTGGACTGTCGATATCACCATTAGCAATGACAGGAATGTTGACGCTTTCTTTGACTTCACGTATCAGATCGTAACGGGCATTCCCAGTATACATATCCTCACGCGTGCGCCCATGAATGGCAATGGCAGCAATCCCCGCTTGCTCCGCTCGGCGCGCAACACGTAAAATATTCTCTCGTCCATTCTCATAGCCCAGTCGCGTCTTTAAGGTCACTGGCGCATTGACCGCATTCACTGCCGTATCGAGCAAGCGCGCTACTAGATCTTCGTCTTGTAACAGTGCCGAACCTGCCAGCTTACGACAGACTTTTTTGGCAGGACAGCCCATATTAATATCAATAATCTGCGCGCCATTATCAATTTGATAACGGGCAGCTTCCGCAAGCTTGTTCGGCTCAGCCCCTGCTATCTGTGCTGAAATGGGTGCTATCTCGCCATCAAAGTTGGCACGGTAGAGCGACTTTTTACGCGCATAGAGCGCCGTATCCGCAATTATCATTTCACTGACCGCGTGACCAGCGCCAAACGATTTGCATAATTTGCGGAATGGATTGTCCGTCACGCCTGCCATCGGAGCAACCATGAGACGGTTTTCAATCGTCAGTCCGCCAATAATTAATGGCTGCAGTAAAGAATGCTCAGAATTTGATGAAGATGCGGATAAAACGCGAGTATCAACGGGCATAAGAAAACGGCTTGATTTGCAATGAAAACAAGCCGTTATTCTAAGCATTCGTACGCATATTGCAAGTTATTAACATGAATAACTTACTTATCAAACACACTGCCCTGTTCTAACGTAATATCTTCATCATGCTCTTGCATGCGCCACGGCAAACTGTCAGGTGAGACATTCAAGAAGTGTAGATACTTCTCAAACTGATCAATAATATCGTTAATTACTGACTCAGACTCATAGCCATATAAGTCATAGGTTTGACCACCACGGCGCAGATATACTTCAGCGCGATGATGATGCTCTTGCGGCAGCTCATCTGCCATATCTTCAGTATAGTAGTCCGGTACATCATGCTCAGACAAACGCACTTCATACCAAAACTCGACATCATCGCCACGTTGTAATTCTAGTACCGCGCGATTATTGACCGCATCATAATTGACATGAGTCGTCCAGCCGGTTTCTACAAATTTTTCTGACACTTCTACCATTGAGGGCATAACCACCCCTTTGATATAGCTTAAGACTTTATCACGAGTCGGTTTATCGGTCATATAATCAATACGCTCGCGCCAAGCTGAGGGTTTGAGTAGATGCGGTGGTATTCTATTATCGTTAGCAAGACTCTGGTTACGATGTCCTTCAATACGTAGCGCACGCCACATTCCAAACATCGAGATTAATATAATAATTGCAAAGGGTAACGCACTAACAATAGCTGCGGTTTGCAATGCGGTCAGGCCACCAGCTAGCAGTAACACGGATGCTACCGCCCCTTCGGTTATTACCCAAAACGACCGCTGCCACCATGGCGTATCGCTGCGACCGCCAGCGGCTAACGAATCAATAACCAATGAGCCTGAATCCGATGAAGTCACAAAAAAGGTAATGATTAGCAAAATAGTTAGTGAGGATACAAACTCAGTAAAGGGTAAGTTTTCTAACAACTTAAATAAGGCAATAGCTTGGTTGTCTTGTACATCACCAATTAATGAGGTGTAACCTTCTACCATGATCATGTGTAGCGCGGTATCACCGAATACTGAAAACCAAAAGAAGGTAAAGAAGGTAGGTACTAGCATCACACCAAACACAAACTCGCGAATGGTACGACCACGGCTAATTTTGGCAATAAACAGACCAACAAATGGCGCCCATGCGATCGTCCATGCAAAGATAAACAACGTCCAACTGCCCATCCAGTCGCTGCTTTCATAAGCCTGCAGACTAAAGGTACGCTCAACAATATTACCCAAGTAGCTGCCGGTATTTTCCATAAAGGCATTGAGAATAAATATAGTCGGGCCGACGATGAATACAAAAACCATTAGCGCAGTCGCCAACACCATATTCAAGATGGATAAGCGCTTTACGCCTTTATCCATACCTGCTAACACCGATACCAGGGCCGCTGCCGTAATCAAAGCAATAGCAATGACCTGTACCGTCGTGTTAACTGGAATAAGATCTGGTAACAGATAGTTTAAGCCCGCATTAATTTGCGATACCGACAGACCTAAGCTGGTAGCAATACCGAACATGGTACCTACAATCGCAAACACATCAACCGTATGGCCGATAGGACCATAGATCTTATCACCGATTAATGGGTATAGCGTCGAGCGTATTGACAGCGGCAAACCATGACGAAAGGCAAAATACGCCAGTGATAACCCTACCACCCCGTAGATGGCCCAAATATGAAAGCCCCAATGGAAATAAGCAATTTGCATCGCTTCTTTGGCAGCCTCGATGGTCTGCGGATCAGAGAGTGGCGGACTGGCAAAATGCATTACCGGCTCTGCTACTCCAAAGAACAGCAAAGCAATCCCGTAACCTGCCGAAAACAACATAGCAAACCACTCGAGGAACTTATACTCAGCCTGGGCGTGATCTGGGCCTAGCTTAATACTGCCATAAGGCGAAAATGCCAACACAATAATAAACATCAAAAACAATGCCACTGCCAGCATATAAAACCAACCAAAAGTATTGGTGATAAAATTCAGCACAGTACTAAATAATTCGCCAGCAGCTTCAGGGTTAGCAGCAGTGCCAATCACTAATAGAAGCATGATGACAGCCGCCGGCACAAACACCGGCAGCAGAATAGTAGAGCGAGGTAATTTATTCTTCATAAAAGTAATCTCTCAAAAGTCTCACAAGAGTGGTTATCTTTAAAGCGATCCCTTAAAAGAGACCTCCTCAGACAAAGTAGACATGTTTTTTTAAAAGCACAACAACTTAGTCCTGAAAATAGGGGAACCATATGACAGGGCTATCAAACAACATCAAAGGCCAAAAGAAAAGTAATATGTATCACGAACACCATATAAACCCCAGAAATACCGCTAAGTTGTAACATTAATTTAACGTTTGTTACATTACTATTACCAAGCATTAAAAAAGGCAACTTGCTAGTTGCCTTCTTCATATAGATTAAAAATACGTTATATTTGAAGCTAAAAAATTCTAAAAACCAATCATATCACTCATCATTTATGCTGAAATGATAGCAGCGAGTTGTTTGGCTGTGGCAGCAAGCTTTTCTTGATCGGCCATTTTTACCGCGTGCATACCAAGCTCATGAATACTGCTAGGAATGAGATGCACGTGATAATGAAAGACCGTCTGACCTGCCTGCGCCCCGTTCAACTGCATTTGGATAATGCCTTCACGCTCGAAGACTTGGCGCTGGGCTTGCATTACTTTTTTGGTTGTCATTAGTATTGCAGCGGCATACTCAGGCTCAAGATCGGCTAAATCGACCGCTTTTTGCTTGGGTATTACCAGCACATGACCTTCTGCTTGCGGCATGATATCCATAAAAGCGAGCGTTTTATCATCTTCATATACCTTATGACAAGGAATCTCGCCCTTTAACATTTTGGCAAAGATGTTGTTGTCATCATAAGCGTTTTGTTGATTGTTCTGACTCATTATTTTTCCTTTGATTTTTGATAGTTTAGGTATGGGATAATAGGAATTGATATCTATTGCTGTTAAGTCCGGTGTTTACAATATAGTGGACGAAATATGCTTACAGTACAAGTTACTGGCACGCTGAACATTAAGTTGAGGGTTAAAACTTAGTAATGGGGCGTTATAGATTACAAATATAGTGTTATCAACAATAATGCTTATACCTTTAGCGCACTAATTTATTGGCGAGTAGCATGGTTTAAATGTTATATTAATCACACGTTTTATTAACTTTAAGTTTATGGAATCGACTGCCTTGCCCACTCAATTATCAGATCATACTGACACTTACATAGAACCACCTAATGCGATAGAAGCGCCTACCTCTAGTAGTGAGTCGCAAGAGTCTACTTCTGACAGTAGCAATAGCAAAACTATCGACCCCAATGCTATTATATTGGCACAAACTTTGACAGATACTGCTATTAGCTGGCGTATTCATAATTGCAAAATAAGCAAAAAGACGGTGACGCAAGAGTTACCGATGCTATTTTTATATCACTACGATAGTTTGGATGACAGTGTCAAACAGGCACATCCGTTAACACCCGCCCTACTTGCACAATTTAATACCCCTATGACTGCTGATGCCGCTGCCAAACTAATTGGCATTACAAGCGACTTATTGGCAAGCCCTTGGCATGTAAAAATTATTGGCTCATTAGTTGTCTTTAGCGAAGCACTACAATTAGCGGTACGGCTGCACTGGACCAATACGGGCAAAAGTACCCAACAGCTCTATACGCAAAGCGCTACCGAGGCCATAACTGCGGCCTTTAAAGACTGGCAGTTTTTTGGTCGTATTGATGTCCTGTATAAAAATCAGAAACAGACGCTAATCAGTATCGATGAGCAAGCCGAAAGCAATGAGCAGTTATTTGCTATTGAGGCCAGCTCTGATTATCAGTTTTTGCCAGCGACTCATGCATTAGTCGTCATTGCTAAACTAGAGGCTGATAAAGCCGAACTACCTTGGTTTGAAACAGCAATTCTGGAACGGCTTGAGTAGTGTTATGTGCCTAAGTCCTTTATGTTTATTGGCCGATTGGTTTCAGTTACCTATAGCTAATGGTATGGTAGCGACTTAGTATTATTCACTAGTACTCACTCTTTATAAAAAGCACACTATCAACGTTTTAGCTGAGGGTGCACCCTTTAATACACCCCGCCTATTCGTAAGGAACCTTGTATGGATTATCTCTCAAAAACATCTACCGGTGGTCGTAATATGGCAGGTGCGCGAGCACTATGGCGCGCAACTGGCATGACTGATGGCGACTTTGGTAAGCCCATTATCGCTATTGCTAACTCATTCACTCAGTTTGTGCCCGGTCATGTCCATCTTAAAGACTTAGGACAACTGGTCGCGCGCGAGATTGAAAGCGCAGGTGGCATCGCCAAAGAGTTTAATACCATTGCGGTCGATGACGGCATTGCCATGGGACATAGCGGTATGCTGTACTCTTTGCCCAGCCGTGACTTGATTGCTGACTCTGTTGAGTATATGGTCAATGCCCACTGCGCGGACGCCCTAGTTTGTATCTCTAACTGCGATAAAATTACCCCCGGTATGTTGATGGCCGCCATGCGCCTCAATATTCCTACTATCTTTATCTCAGGTGGCCCGATGGAAGCGGGTAAAATCCTCGCCAGTACGGTCGGTAAAAGCCATAATAATGAGGACAGTAACGGCAGTACTATTCGTAAGCTTGACCTTGTTGATGCGATGATGGATGCGGCAGATGAAAGTATCAGTGATGAAGATGTCGCCGCTATTGAAGTCTCAGCATGTCCCACTTGTGGTTCATGCTCTGGTATGTTCACTGCCAACTCTATGAACTGCTTGACCGAAGCATTAGGATTGGCATTACCGGGTAATGGCTCGCTATTGGCGACTCACTCACTACGTCGCGAGCTGTTCTTAGAAGCTGGGCGTACTATTGTGTCCCTTGCCAAACGTCGCTATGAGCAAGATGATGATTCCGTCCTACCGCGCTCAATCGCTACTAAAGCGGCCTTTGAAAATGCGATGACCTTAGATATCACCATGGGCGGCTCGACCAATACTATTTTGCATCTACTTGCTGCCGCTAATGAAGCAGAAGTCGACTTTAAGATGCCTGATATTGACCGTTTAAGTCGCAATGTACCTTGTCTGGCTAAGGTTGCCCCTGCCTCGCAAAAGTATCATATGGAAGATGTGCATCGTGCTGGTGGCATATTTGCGCTGTTGGCCGAGCTTGACCGGGTTGGCTTGCTCAAAACTGATTTGCCGACGGTTCATAGTCCAACATTGAAAGCCGCCATTGATAAATGGGATATTATGAATCCTGACAATACTGAGGCGCGGGCGCGATATATCGCGGCACCAGGCGGCGTACGTACCACTGAAGCCTTCTCACAATCAAAAGAATGGTCGAACCTCGATGTTAACCGTGAGTCAGGTTGTATTCGTAGTGCCCAGCACGCTTATACCGCAGATGGTGGTCTTGCAGTCCTTTACGGTAATATCGCGGAGCGTGGCTGTGTGGTCAAAACCGCTGGCGTCGATGACAGTATCTTAGTCTTCACCGGACGCGCGCGTATATTTGAGTCCCAAGATGACGCGGTAACCGCCGTACTTGCTAATAGTATCGTAGCTGGTGACGTGGTTCTTATCCGCTATGAAGGTCCCAAAGGCGGTCCCGGTATGCAAGAAATGCTCTACCCGACTACTTATCTGAAGGCTAAAGGCCTCGGTAAAGCCTGCGCGCTATTCACTGATGGTCGTTTCTCGGGTGGTACGTCAGGTCTATCCATTGGTCATTCCAGCCCTGAAGCCGCTGAAGGTGGCGCGATTGGTTTGGTTCACGAGGGCGATATCATACATATCGACATTCCAAATCGTACGATTAATATGCAAGTTAGCGATGCTGACATAGCCGCGCGTCGCGAAGAGATGGAAAGTCGCGGACGTGATGCGTGGAAGCCCACCCATCGCCAGCGCCATGTGTCACCTGCCCTACGTGCCTATGCCGCCATGACTACTAGCGCCGATACTGGTGCTGTGCGCGATGTGACTCAAGTCGAACGTTAAGCGAGCAATCAAACCACAAGCGCTTGCATAATAGCGCTATGTTGTATTGACATTTTTATCCTAGATTTATTTAAAGCCTGCACTATGCAGGCCTTTTTTTCACCAAAAAACAACGTGGCTGGCGATTTGATAACGATTTTTTTCGGACATGTACCTGTTTTATTGTCATGATAAGCGGCTGGTCAAAAGATGACTATAAGTTTTAAAAAACGCTGTTCTGAGTGCTTGTCCCCATTAAAATCCACATACCCGTGTGCACAAACCTTATGGCTGAAAACTACAATTTATTTTTATTAGTCTGCGGTGTCGCATTTTTATTCGGCGCACTATTTCCTGTTATCTTTAAGCGCGCTCCCATCTCCCTGCCCATGCTACAAGTAACTTTAGGGATTATAGTAGGCTACTTCTGGATAACATTAACTTTTTTGGATCCACTTGATAGTGGCGTTATTATAGAAAAGCTCACTGAGATTGTGGTGCTCATCTCCCTAGTCGGTGCCGGTATCAAAATCGATACCCCTCTATCTTGGCAATTATGGCGACCTACCGTGCGGCTGTTGCTGATTACCATGCCGATTGGCATTTTTGCGATGGCATTTTTGGGCTATTACGCATTTGGTCTGAGTATGGGTGCCGCGATTCTACTGGGTGCTGTCCTTGCACCCACCGACCCAGTACTGGCCGCCAGCATTCAGGTGGGACCCCCAAATACCGGCGGTGAAGATACCCCGCGATTCACCTTAACCTCAGAGGCAGGATTGAATGATGGCTTGGCTTTTCCTTTTGTTTATCTGGCAATAAAAATAGCAGAAGCCTATAGCGAAGGAAAACGCTTTGATGGCAAGATGTTATGGTCGTGGTTTACCCATGATGTACTATGGAAAATTGGTGCAGGGGTGGTGGTGGGTATCCTTGTCGGTAAAATCCTAGCAAAAATAGTATTCTCAAAACACACGAACGAGACCACCATCTCTCAAGGTTACGTGGTGATTGCGCTGACGTTGCTGGCTTACGGACTGGCTGAATACGTGCACAGCTATGGTTTTATTGCGGTGTTTGTCGCCGCCTTTGCATTTCGTCGTTCAGAGTGTGAACACGACTATCACCAAAAACTACATGATTTCGCTGAGCAATCAGAGGGTCTATTAATGTCCTTGGTGCTGATAGTTTTTGGTATGTTTATTGGTCAGGGCTTGCAGTCTGGGGTCGAGCTGACATGGCGAGTCTATATCGTCAGCTTTACGTTTTTATTACTAATACGTCCAGTTGGCGGCATTATTGCGCTATCAGGGCTGAATATGCACCGTACCGAAAAATACGCTATTTCTGCTCTAGGTATCCGCGGTATTGGTACCTTATATTACTTGTCTTATGCCCTCAATCAAGGTTTTTTCGGGGACGAAGACGCGCTCAAGTTGTGGGTGGTATGCTCTATCGTGATTTTGGCATCTATTTTCGTCCATGGTTTAAGTGCACCATGGCTATTAAAAATGACACCAAAAAAGGCGCGCGATTAACGTCTGTCATCAATCCAGCGCCTCTGTATCTATCACTTCTAACAAGGCTTCCGTCAGCGCAAACTGGCGGATATCATTAAGCATAGTGACATCAAAATTGTGCACAAAAGCAAATGACAATTGCCGCGCTGGATCACACCACGCGACCGAACCGTTATAGCCCATATGCCCAAAGCCTTCCGGCTCATTGGTATTTGTTCCCTGTACCTGATGCTTATCTTGGCAAAGATGAAAGAGACGATGATAACCCAAGCGCCAGTCCATATTACTGGGCATAACGGCGTCCATACCAGTGACTTGTGGCGCGGATAATTGCGCAAATGTTGCGCTATCAATGAGCGTTTGCCCCTGCCACTCGCCACCATTTGCCAGCATTGCGTAGACAGTAGCAAGTGCCTGTGCGGAAGCGACACCATTAGCGGCTGGAATGGCCGCCTGTAAGGTCTGCGAGCTATAATAGTCAATGGCCTGCTGACCATTAGGAATTAATGCCGCTTTATAGTTTTTTAAATTAAGCTGGTTATGATCAAAGTACAGACGGTTGATCTGCGTTGTGTTTAGCTTGGTATCTACCGGTGCTATCTTGCGGCTCATTGCTTGCTGTTGCCAGCAGGGATAACAGGACAACTGGGCATAAGTACTGAGCGTCTGCGCGGATTCAGCTTTTAGCACAGGTTTATGACGTTTGCTACGATGTTGCTGGCTGTCTTGCTTTGTCGCATGGAAATTTTTAACCAATTTTGCTATATCATCTACTTTATCAACGGGCACACCAAAGTAGCAGCTATCAGCAATACCTAATGGCTCAGTTAGATAATGACGTAGTGCTGTAGCAAGCGACATATCCGTAACCGCCTCTATCAAACCGCCCAATATCCAGCCATAAACCAAGGCGCTATAAGCACTGATATATGAGCCACTGATATATGAGCCACTAGCAGATGACGCATCAACTGAGAGAGAGTTGTCAGGCTGAGTCATCGGCATACCCGCAACCTGAGTGATCATCTTATCCCAATCAATGAGCGTCTCACTATCCGCATCGATGGACGTTATCGCAAATAGATTGGCTTGATGCGACATGACCGCGCGCAAAGTAATGTTTGTTTTGCCATTAGCCGCAAATGCAGGCCAATAGCTGGCAATCGGCAGGTCATAGTCTAATAATCGACGACTTACTAGACTATGCACTAGCGTTGCCAGCACCCCTTTGCCAGTAGAGAAGTTCAGCGACAAGGTATCGGTCTGCCATGGCGATTCTGCCTGCGCCATGCCAACACTGGCCTGCGCAATACACTTCCCAGCTTGATAAACCACTAGCGACCCGCCAGCTGGTGCATCGTCCAGCTGCAAATCTGTGAGTAGCTGCTGCATACGGTGCTGAATTTTAGGATTGGTCGCAGTGCGGTCTTTATGCCTGTTATCTTGATGGCAATTATTGGTATTGCTGTCTGTCATGACTGCCTCTTATTTATTATTAATCTAACTGCTATTGCTAATTAGAATAGTAAAAGCCTCAAAAAAAGTCCTAGAACTAGGCTCTGCTGATATGAAAAAAGGCCACCTATTGGTCGCCTTCTATTCTAAAAAACTATATTTTATATCATTCACTATAACTGCTGCATACCTAATATACATCTAACTATTTAGCGTGGCACTAACAAACGGTTATGCACTTCTTGTTTCAGCTGTGGCATCGTCAGACCATGACTACGTCCACGCTCCATAGCCGTCTCCATCTTGCGACCACGTAACCAGCCTACCCGTAGGGCCATAGCTGCTCCAACACGATTACCAGTTCCGCAGTGCATAGCTACTTTTTTGCCATGATATTGCCGCAAAATACTATCAAATGCTAAGATTTTAAGCTGCTTCAAATCATTAGTACCGCTTATTGGCAACTGCTGATAATGCATGCCAGCTTGCTCAACAGCGGCGGCCTCATCAAAACTTAGCTCATCATCAGGCTGCAAGTTAATCACCAACTCGACTCCGGCATTCGCCAAAGCGATAACTTTGTCACTATCGAGCGCGCCGCATACAATAGTTTGTTCATCAGGACGAAAGTAAGGCTCAAGAATGGCTGCAAGGTCAATACCATTATCAGCATCAATGTCCTTGCTATGCTTTATCTTATTAACATCACTATCGCTACTCACAGTACTTTCAACGTCGTTAGCGGCTACTTGATCAGTAGTAGATGTTGGAGCTGATAAGCTATTAGAGACAGCTGTGCTCGTGGAATCTTGGTGGCTGGTAGAATCTTTATGTGAAGTCATGGTCATAATTTTGATAGTTAAATATAGTGGTTAAGTAAAGGTTGACAATCGTTGGCACTTATATTGGCACTTATATGGGTAGTTGTGTTGCTACTTACTCATCTTCATCGAGCAGCTTAACAACACCTGCAAGATGTGGTTTATCATTTTTCGCGCTATATAAACCAAAATTACAGCTGTCTTCTACGCTCTCAAGTGCCGCTATCGGTTCAGCGATTAGCTCCACTTCTGCTGGCAAGAAAATAGGCAATTTAAATGACACTTCAACTGTACAAGCATCCGGTAACTCACCCATCATCGCCAAACACTTAGCCTTTGACCACATACCATGTGCAATGGCTTTAGGAAACCCAAACGCGCGCGCTGATAGGGGGTGTAAGTGGATAAGATTAAAATCACCAGAAACAAAGGCATAACGGCGGCCAATATCTTCAGGCACTTCAAAGATGCTATGCACCCCTTCTTCATCGACCATCGGCTTAACAGTCACCGGACGCGGGGCGCTTTTGGTGCTCGTGCTGCTGTCAGGTTTTTTGCTGCGTGATAAATAGGTGGATGTTCCTTGCCAAATCACGTCTTCATGTGACTTGATAGTCGTGACAAAATCAAACTGCTGACCTTGGGCGTGATCGCGCAAATTATCAAACGTCACCGACATCGCAACCGTCTCACGCTCGCCAATAGGACGATACTGAGTGACGCTATTGTCTACATGTACTAGACCTAACATCGCAAAGGGAAACGGTTCTTTGACCATCATGTTCATTTGCAGCGCCTGTGACAGCACCGAAAAGTAAGTGACAGGTATTTTCCCATCATCAGCAAAACCGCATATTTTACGATAATCCTGAAGGTTACTTTGATCAATGTGCAGATCGTCCACATAGTAAGTTGCTTGTGGCAACTCATCTTTACCGACTTTAGCGTTGTCACCGATAGGCAATAAGCTTTTGATAATATTGGCGTAGGTGGTATGCGCTTTTGGCAACGCATCATAGTGTTTATCTGACATAAATCTATCCTAAGTGGGGCTTGAGCAAATTTTCTTAGCGCATCCATGGGCTATTGAGTGGCTATTTTACAGCATTTTGTTAAACGATGGATAACACGATAAGTCCAATCAACGGTATAAGCGAATATAAAAATGACAACTACTAATTTAGTTTGTTAGGCCTGTGTTTTTATCATAAAAAAGCCACCCTTGGGCAGCTTTATTACAATTTATTAGCAATTTTTTCGTAAGCATATGTGAGCTAAATTGAAAATTTACAATAAAATCAGATATTTAGCATCATTCAATGTTGTGAACAGAACTTAATATATATTGATAATACCGATCTGTTTTAACCACACTGTTACAGCCAGACTAAAACTAAGCACCCAGTAGGCTTTGACCACAAACGCGGACGGTATTGCCGTTTAGACCACCTGAAGCAGGTGAAGCAAACCATGCAATCGTTTCGGCGACATCTACTGGCAACCCACCTTGGCTCATTGAGTTCATACGGCGACCCGCTTCGCGAATCGCAAATGGAATCGCTTCGGTCATTTGAGTTTCGATGAAGCCTGGCGCTACCGCATTAATGGTCATACCTTTTGCATTGTTCTCTAACTGTTTAGCCGTTGCCTCTACCAGCCCTATGACACCTGCTTTAGAGGTCGCATAGTTAGTCTGGCCTAGGTTACCAGCAATACCTGAAATTGACGATACGCAAACAATACGCGCGTCATCTTTTAGAACATCATTGGCAAGCATGTAATGATTAAGCTTAGCAATACTAGCAAGGTTAATATTGATGACCATATCCCATTTTTTCTCATCCATATTAGCGAGCGTCTTATCACGAGTCACGCCAGCATTATGAATAACAGCATCAAGACCACCACGTTTTTCAGCAGCATCTGCTATTTCTTCCCCAGCGGCAGCATCGGTGATATCGAGCATCAATGCTGAGCCACTAATCTCACTAGCAACTTTTTGCAAGTCAGCTTGCTGCTGCGGTACATCCAGACAAATCACATGGGCGCCTTCACGAGCCAATAACCGGGCAATTGCTTCACCGATACCGCGGCTTGCGCCAGTGACCAGCATGGTTTTTCCACCTAGCGGCTGCGTCCAATCGACGTCAACAGCATTGCCCTTACCGACACGTACCACTTGCCCTGAGACATAAGCGGAGCGCGCTGAGGTAAAGAAGCGGAGCGTTGAGTCAAGATTTTGCTCAGCGCCTTCAGCGACATAAATGAGCTGCGCCGTAATACCGCGTTTAAATTCTTTACCAACAGATTTCACAAAACCTTCAAGGGCACGCTGGGCAAGTGCGGTTTCGATATCATCAATAGCTTCAGGCGGACGACCGATAATGATGACGCGACCTGATCTCTCAACGCGGCGTGCAACCGCGTGAAAGAACTCATAAACCTGTTTAAGCTCATCAGCGTTACTGATATTACTGGCATCAAATAATAATACTTTGAACTTATCATCACCGCCAGTATTGGCTTTTGCTTCAATATCTGCATCGGCGAGAGCGTCCTTGATGCTATCAGAGCTATTAACGAATACTTCGGCATGTAGATCCGAAAAAATACGAGCAACTGATTCACTGATACGTTTATCATCACCTGTGGCTGAACCAACAAGTACGCTGCCTCGAACCAAACGCTGACCACTTTCGAAACGATCAAGATTTACGGGTAAGGGTAAACCTAAGTTCTTCGCGACTTTTTTACCAATAGAAGACTGAACAAAATCACCATAACGGTCTGACATAATATATTCCTGTAGTTAGCGGTTAAATTAAAATAAGGGTAAATAAAAAAATAATGCGCCTAACAATAATGCGCCTAACAAAGTGCCCAACAAGGTGCTTAAGCGCTTAACATAGGCACTTATTACTCAATATAGGTACTTGTTATATGGGCTTATTATAGGGGCCTATGTATAAAGGTTCATAGCCATTATAGTTATTAAAAGTTATTAGTATTCAATAAATAGCTATCAAACTGTCTTAACTATACACGCCCGTCGTAAACAAGTCCAAAAGCCAGTAATCTCTATAAAGATCTGTAGACAAACCAGTAGACCACAATAATCTTTAGACCCTACAGTTACCTTCTCTATATTTAAAAAATTAACGCTTATGTTAAGATAAAACCTATAAGTTATAATTACGATAGGCATTGATAACAATCTATTATCAAATATACTCTGATGCAATGTCAATAAGCGCTACTGACCTATTTATTATGTACTGAAACTCTGTCTAAAAGTAAGTAACCGTTACTTGACTTGCTAAAGACATACAATAACACGGTAAAAGTTATTATAATAAACAGCTACCATCTTATATATTAATAGCATATTTTACTTATCGCAGCTGTTCTTCTATTACATTTTCATCTATACATTTTAAGGACAATTTTATGACTAACGAAAAGAATAGCCCTGTCATTGAAAGCACTGTTGTTAAAAAAAACAGCACACTAACTGACAATAAAAACACTAGCAACCAAAATAAGAATAAGGATAAAGACAGCAACGGGCATTATGACTCCATCACTGAGCTCAAACAGGCCACTGATATTGTCGATGCTGAAGGCAAATCAATGGATAGTGATAAAGCAAACAGTCAAACTGATGAACAAGCGCAGAAAAAAGCCAAGCTTAAAGAGGACTTGATTGAGGAGTCCGATGAACTTAAAGAGCTCAACGAATTCGATACTACTGCCAATTCACAAGCTGCTGATCTCGATGACAATACCAAAGAAAACAACGTTACTGAAAAAGATAGCGAAAAATCAGTAGAGAAAGCGGCTGACTCTAAGAAAGCTAGCACTGATAAAGACAGCACTGACAAAAGCAACAATGATAAAAAGTCTGACAAATCCGCGGTCAAAAAAACGCGTACCGCTGCTAAAAAAACCAGTAATACCAAACTCATTTCAGGCCAGCATCGCGTCGCTATCTTAGGTGGAAACCGTATTCCATTTGCTCGCTCAAACGGCCCGTATGCCGATGCTAGCAATATTGATATGCTTACTACCGCGCTTAATGGTCTGATTGAACGCTATAACTTACAAGACGAGCAACTGGGCGAAGTCGTCGCTGGTGCAGTAATGAAGCTAAGCCGCGACATCAACTTAACCCGTGAGTCGGCACTCAATACCGCTCTAGACCCGCATACCCCGACTTATGACATCTCACAAGCTTGCGGTACTGGTCTACAAGCAACGTTTGCCTCTGCCAACAAAATCGCACTTGGCATCATTGATTCAGCCATTACTGGCGGTGTTGACACCACATCAGATGCCCCTATCGCTATCGGCGATGGCCTACGTAAAGTTATTATTAAACTAGGTGCCGCTAAGAATACCAAGCAACGTCTGCAAGCTCTAATGGGCCTTAATCCAAAAGACTTAATCGATTCTCCACAAAATGGTGAGCCACGTACGGGGCTATCAATGGGTGATCATCAAGCAATAACTGCGCTTGAGTGGAATGTCAGCCGTGAAGATCAAGATGAGCTGGCGTTTAACAGCCATAAGAATCTAGCACGTGCCTATGATGAAGGCTTTTTTGATGATCTAATCACGCCATATAAAGGCCTGACTCGTGACAATAACCTGCGTCCAGATTCTACTCTTGAGAAGCTGGGTAAGCTCAAGCCAGTGTTTGGTAAAAAGAATGCCAATCCAACCATGACTGCTGCTAACTCTACCCCATTAACGGATGGTGCCTCTTGTGTGCTATTGGCTAATGATGAATGGGCAGAAGCGCACGGCCTCAAACCGCTTGCTTATATTGTGCATCAAGAAACCGCTGCCGTTGATTTCATTGGTAAATCTGGTAATAAAGAAGGCCTACTCATGGCACCAGCTTACGCTGTACCGCGTATGCTTGAGCGTGCTGGTCTTGGCTTACAAGACTTCGACTTTTATGAGATTCATGAAGCATTTGCCTCACAAGTGTTATCAACATTAGCCGCTTGGGAAGATGACACTTTCTGCCAAGAGCGCCTAGGGCTTGATGCGCCATTAGGCTCTATTGACCGTAGCAAGCTGAACGTTAATGGCTCATCATTGGCTGCCGGACATCCATTTGCCGCAACTGGTGGTCGTATTTTAGCCACTGCTGCTAAATTATTGGACCAAAAAGGTTCTGGTCGTGTTCTTATATCTATTTGTGCCGCTGGTGGTCAAGGTGTGACTTGTATCCTAGAGAAATAATATTGAAAACATTAAGAATAATTATGCGAAACAGGTGTGTTGGTTGACCCGTTTAGCCAACACACCTACTTCAACAAAAAAATGCCCTTTAATTAATTAAAGGGCATTTTTTTGTTGATTATATTTGTTATTATAATAAACCTATAACAACAAGGTCCTGCAAAAACCACTTAGCCGATCAAAGGTAACGTTTATGGGTACGATAAAGTATTTGTTAAAAAAGCTTAAGCAAGCCATTTTTAGCCCTGAGGAGTTTAATGTGACGAAAACATTCTCAACGATTGATCCCCAACCTTTAAGAACGGAAGAACGCAGTGATCAGAACCAGCTAGAACAGACCACTATTATTGAACGTATCGACAAAGAAGTCTTTGACGATGAGTTGCGTCGCAAAATGCATGAAGACTTAATTGATACTTATGATGAAGAGCTTGAGAACGAAATCGATGATTATATGCGCGATTTTCGTTTTGATGGGCGTGAGATGACTGAGCAAGAAAAGCTCGATCGTCGTACTTATTTCCAAGAGTTGGTGCGCTTGCAACGCGAGCTCATCAAACTACAAGATTGGGTGGTTGCTCACGGTGAACGTATTGTCGTGATATTTGAGGGGCGTGATTCTGCGGGTAAAGGTGGCGCTATCAAACGCATTACCCAGCGACTAAATCCGCGCGTTTGTAGAGTCGCTGCCCTACCTGCGCCGACTGAGCGCGAGCAAACGCAGTGGTACTTTCAGCGTTATGTGGCGCACTTGCCAGCAGCGGGCGAGATTGTGTTGTTTGATCGCAGTTGGTATAACCGCGGGGGCGTTGAGCGAGTGATGGGCTTTTGTACCGATGCCCAGTACGAGGAGTTTTTTCAATCAGTGCCAGAGTTTGAGCGTATGCTAGTACGTTCAGGCATTCGCTTGGTAAAATATTGGTTTTCGATCACCGATGATGAGCAGCATTCACGCTTTATGAGTCGGATTCATGACCCGCTTAAGCAATGGAAACTCTCACCGATGGACTTACAGTCACGGCGACGCTGGGAGGATTACACTAAGGCGAAAGAGACCATGTTTGAGCGTACCCATATCCCTGAAGCACCATGGTGGGTGGTTGAGGGTAACAGTAAAAAACGTGCACGCTTGAACTGTATCGCCCATTTGCTTGAGCAAATTCCCTATAAAGAAATACCGCGTGAAGAAGTAGAGTTGCCTGATCGCAGGCGCGATGATGAATACTATCGCGAGCCTATCCCAGACGATATGTATGTGCCACCGCGTTATTAAAGGGAACTAATACCACAATATTATGACGATATGATATATACCCTTCCAAGAAACTAAAGACAATAAAGAAGACAAGTGCAAGCACTACAAAGAGCAAATTTAGCAAGTCTGACAATATTAACTTACTTTTTGGGAGTGGTGTTACATAGTATAAGTGGATTGCAAGCCGTCAAGCTTACCGGCTAATAAGCGTTCAATTTCGTTCTTAATTCTTTGTCCTGAGACATCAGTGCCCATCTGTACGGCAAAACCTGCTGGACGACTGGCTTGGGCTTTTTGGTTGATCCAGACAACCTTACCATTCATCGGTAAGCGCTCACTGGAATTGGGCAGCGTAACGGCAATAAACACCTCATCACCCAGCTGCTGAACGCGATTAGAGGGGACAAACAAGGCCCCATTACTTACAAAAGATAAGTAGCTGGCATATAACGTTGCGATATCTTCAATATGACAGGTAAGAATCCCGCCACGTCCTGGCATTGCCATGATCCGTTCCTTAGATTAAATATGTTTATAAGTACGTTATCGTCAGTTCAAAATAAAAGAGAGTCGTTCATATCAACGTGCTACTGGTATAAATTTTTCTTGCTTGCTGTTCGCATGCGTGACAGAGGCTACAAAAAATTCATCCCAGCAGCACTATATTTTTTTAAAATTGGATCGACTATATTAATAGCATTTGGGTTAATAATATAAAGCTATAATTTGGCTTTTTATTTATATTACGCAGTAGTCAGTTATCGAGACTAAACTATACAAGCTACATCTACAAGCTACATCGTAAAACCATAAGAAACTACATTATAAAGACTAAGCTCACTACACTATAGAAGCGCCAAATCTTGCATTAGCTTATCATAGCCAAATTTTTCCTGCACATTTTGTTGTAGTGACATTTTCGTCTGTTGTAAGCTAGTTGCTAATGTCTCTAACGCGCTATCGGAAGGTTGATAGCCTTTTAACTTCCCTGACAAATTAATGTCTTTTTGAACCGCGTGGAGCCCCAAACAAACACGTCGGATATCAAGTAGCATCAGCTCAGACAGCTTGATAAAGTCTGCGATACTAAGCTGGGTTTGCCAATAGTCGCTTGCTGCCACACTACTACGTTTGCCGCTGTGTAGCGCTTGCCACGTGGTCAACCACAGTGCGCGTTTGCTATACCATGCCGCCTGAGCTAAATCGATGGCGGCTAAAGGCGCGCCATTTGCCAATTGTAACAGCTGCTCAATCGCCGCTGTGCCCACGGCTTCACGATTGACAGTACTACCCAAGGCCTGGGTGACATACTCCAGTGCGACTTTGGCATCAATAGTCTGCAATGCCAGCTGCTGGACACGACTTTTAATAGTGGGTAGGAGCTGCGCAGGGGTATCACTAATAAGAAACAGATGAACTTGGGCTTGCGGCTCTTCTAAGGTCTTGAGCAAAGCATTAGCAGCGGCAATGGTCATTTGCTCAGCGTGATCTAACACACAAATTCGCATGCCCTGCCCACCTTGATAAATAAAAGGTTGCAATGCACGGATATCATCAATTTTTATCGTCAGTGCGGCATTGCTTACTGATTTCGCAGACTTTTTATCTGATTTACTCTTTTTCGTAGTACTGCTTAATGCTTCCCTGCTATTAGCATGGTCGGCACTGATTGGCATAGTTATAATAGGCAATGTCTGTAAGCTTGGATGAGTACCAGATCTTAGCCATTGACAGCTTTCGCAATCGCCGCAGGCACCCGAGGGATGACTGCTACGCTCGCGACATAATAACCATGCCACTAGGCGCCAAACAAACGCACGCTTGCCCATCCCTTGCATACCAGCAGCTAGCAGCGCATGCGGCAATGACTGAGGCGGCGTTAATACTCGATTGGTAAGCTGTGTCCATAGGTCTTGCTGCCACGGTAATAGTGGCGCAAAATAGATACTATCCGTTGTGCCTGTCATGCTCGTTGTATCTGTCATGTCACTCAAAATTACTGCTCCATAACTTGATATGCACTTGGAATTTTTAAATAACTTCAGAACTTAATTTAAGATTATAGATCCAATTATACTTATATACTTAGGCTATTTTCTATTGTATATCACTTTGAAACTCGGCTAAGCTCATGGCATTTAAACGGTCTAAATCTTCTTGGGTATCAACACCTGCCGGTAACTGAAGTGCGGCGGCAGCGATAGCAATATTGCCACCATTTTCTAGAATTCGTAGTTGCTCTAAACTCTCAAGTATTTCAAGTGGCGTTTGCGGCCAGTGGACAAATTGCTGTAATAAACTCACTCGATAAGCATACAACCCTAAGTGTCGATAGGCGTTCTTTGGCTGTGGCAGTTGTGATAAATCCTTCATTGATAGCTCCTGACTACGGCTATCCTCAGCCAATGCTATATCACGGTCGCAAGGAATAGGCGCACGACTAAAATAAAGCGCGCGCTGCTGATGGTTATGAGTGTGACTAACCACTTTGACTACTGATGGACGTACAAAGGTATAGTAATCATCGATAGGTTCATATAAAGTCGCCATGACGCTATCGCTATCTTGTACCAATAAGGTCTTAACCTGTTCTAATAGCAGCGGCGGTATTAGTGGCTCATCGCCTTGCATATTGACCACGATATCCTGATCTGCCCAGCCTTTAATGGCGGCAACCTCAGCCAAACGATCCGTACCTGATGCATGGTCAGCGCGCGTCATCACTACCTCATAGCCAGCATCCCTACATACCTTGGCAATACGCTCATCATCAGTAGCAATACACATATCATCAGCAAAATGAGCCACCTGTGCCTTTTCAGCCACCCAAAGTATCATAGGCTTACCGTGGATGTGTAATAGCGGCTTACCGGGCAGCCGTGTACTTTTGAAACGCGCTGGAATGACAATATGAGTTTTGGCTGGCGTTATTGATGTTACTGCTATCGACATGGTTAATTCCTATAATAAGTCATATAAATAGCTCATATTAAGAACTTATATAAAATCTAGAGCGTGCTTATTGCGCCCTCTTTATCACTCTCAATATGGACACCCAAACCTTGTAATTGCTGCTGTAAATCAGCATAGCAACTATCAGATAACACTGCTGTCACTGGCAATACCCAGAGTCTGCTTATTAGTTCTTTATACTCATCACTGAGCGCTTGCTTAGTTTTGGTTTCTAAAGATAATTTATTTGTTAGCAGTGTTTTTATTTTGACTGCATCCTTACTAGTGACGATAATTGGATGCTGGGTATATTGCAACAGCTCAGTAAGGCTAAAATCATAATGATCGGGATAAGGGTGCGGGATAATGTCAAAACCAAGCGCGCTGAGCGTATTAAAAAACCGCTGCGGATAGCCAATACCGCTAACCGCATGTATCTGACTGCCTTTAGTCGGTGACATTTCATTAATTGACTCTAGGCTATTCATTTCAACGTTAGGTAATACAGGTTGCCATAACAGTTGTAAGTTATCTGGCTGTAGCTGCATAGTCAAACGCGTACTTAGAGGTTGACTCTTATCTTGATCGTGATTTTGAGGGTTATATTTCTGATTAACAGGCGTTGACACAGTATCGGGCTTTTTATGATAGACCACGCTTGCATTTTTTAGCCGCGACATCGGCTCCCGTAAAAATCCGGTTGGTAATAACTGTTGATTGCCAACACCCCGTGCCACATCTACCACAATCCATTCGATATCTCGTTGCAAGGCATAATGCTGCAAACCATCATCAGCAATGATCAGTTGTAAATCAGGATAAGCATTTAATAAAGTAGTAATTGCCTGCTGACGATCAGGGCATACTGCCATCGCCGCGCCAGTCGTATTGACAATTAAGCACGGCTCGTCGCCGACGTCACTAGGCACACTGTCTGCGCCGACCAACGCCGGCATCTTGCTGCTATCTCCGCCGTAGCCGCGACTGATGACCCCAACCTTTACCCCATGCTGCTGCAAATAACCAACTAAAGCGATAATTAATGGCGTTTTGCCACTGCCACCAACAGTGATATTACCGATCACCATGACAGGAATGGGCGCACGATAGCTGGCAAACAGTCCTGTTCTGTAAGCTTGACGGCGCAGTAGAGTAATCAAACCATATAGCCAGCTGAGAGGCAGTAATAGCCATAGCCAACCAGCTTGACGTTGCCATGCACGGGTCATTATCGTTTCAACACTCATGGGCTACCACTTCACCTATCATTGCTTATGTATCGATTATCTTACTGTCATTTATTAAGAGTCTAGCGGCGTCTCTCTGCTTGTTCATTTTATAATCGGTCGCTTGTTAATCTGCTACTTTTTGAAGAAGCGGTTTTTAATGGCACACTTTTCATGAGCTGTTATTTACGCACATTACTAAAGGCAAAAAGCTACGCAAAGTCGCGCTCGTACATTTGCGCATAATGACCTTTCATTTGCATAAGCTCGCTATGAGTGCCAATCTCGACAATCTGCCCGCCATCGAGCACCGCAATGCGGTCTGCAGACTCAATAGTGGTTAAGCGGTGAGCAATGACCACTGTTGTGCGGTCTTTCATGATATTGTCGAGTGCTTGTTGGATATAAAATTCTGACTCGTTATCAAGGGCACTGGTGGCCTCATCTAATATTAAAATGGGCGCGTCTTTTAATAGAGCACGAGCAATGGATAAACGTTGGCGCTGTCCACCAGATAGTTGAAGACCTTCAGCACCAATCTCACTCTGATAGCCATTCGGCATTTGCATAATAAAGTCATGGGCAAAGGCATCTTTTGCTGCACGCTCAACGTCCGCTTGTGACCTATCGGCTAAGCCGCCATAGGCAATATTATTAAATACCGTGGTATTAAACAGCACCACTTGCTGATTGACCATCGCAATCTGCGCGCGCAAGCTCTCTAATGTAATGTCCTCAATCGGCATGCCATCCATCGTTATTTGCCCTGAAGAGGTCGTTAAAGTACGCGTTAGCAAATTCACCAAAGATGATTTACCCGCACCACTACGACCAACCAGTGCGACCGTTTCGCCTGCCCGTATATTTAAATTAAAGTCGCGTAAAGCCACAGTCGAATCTGGGTAAACCAAGCTGACATTATTCAAGTGAATGTCACCTGATAAGGCGGGACTCAGAATGCCTGTGTCCTCTTCTTCTGGCTCATCAAGTAACGCAAATATTGATTCACCAGCAGCAATACCTTTTTGCAACTTTTGATTGACATCAGTTAACGAACGCACCGGCTTACTCAGCAAGGCTGCCGCTGCAATATAAGAGATAAACTCACCGGCTGAGATATTATCAATCACTGCAGGACGCAACGCCAGCCATACTACGACGGCCATCGCCATTGCCATCAATAGCTGCACCACCGGTGTATTAATACTATTAGTAACCACGACCTTCATACCTTGACGCAAATTCTTCAGTGAAGTGGTATCAAAGCGCTGCGCTTCGTACGCTTGCCCGCCATAGTTTTTGACCACTTGATAGCCGCCAATCACCTCGTTAGTGATATGACTGACATCACCCATGGTTGCTTGGATACCTTTTGATAGCTTAAGGTAACGCTTGGAGGCAATGCGAATCAGCCATAATATAGGCGGTAACACTAGAAATAAGATTAAGGTTAGGCGCCAATTGCTATACAGCAAAAAGCCAACTAACCCTATAACTGTCAAACCATCACGTAACAAAGTCTTCATCGAGTCGGTACTAGCAGCAGTTACCTGTTCGACATCAAAAATAAGTTTTGATGAGATGGTACCGGCTGGATTGGCTAAATAGAACGAGCTTGGCAAGCGCAGTAGCTTATTGAAGACCTGAACCCGCAGCTCATAAACGAGGTTACGTGATACTAAAGCCGTATAATAGTTACCCAAAAAGCTACCCACACCGCGCACAAAGAACAACATAATAATTAAAGCTGGAAACCAATCTCGCCTGCTCTGATCATCTTGGTTAATCGCATCCGTAATGTATTGCAATAATTTAGCTGTCCCAATCTCGGTTGCTGCATTTATAGCAAAACCGACAACCGTCAGTGATAGCGCCCACCAATACGGCTTTAGATAACTCAGTAGACGTAGTAAGGTCTTGTGCTTAGGCGGACTAAGTGGCGGCGCTGGTGTTTTTTTGACAGAAGGCTTTGTAGAGTCAGATTGACGAGCTTGGCTCATAAAAGCCTCAATTCGAATGTAAATACGTGAGTTTTTCACACTTAGAGCGTGGCGGTTTAGAACGTCAGTAGCATCAGTACAAGACAATAATACAAGACGTTTCGATCAACGGTTCGAATACGATAGTTAACCGCAGTAATGAGCGATAAAGTATAGCATTTTGTTACTAAGGGTATCTGTACTGGACCAATAGAGCCTTTAAACAACACGCTCGAAGCGCAAAATCGGCTATAAAATACAATCAAAAATTATTGTGGTAAAGGCTGACCGAGTGGTACCACTGTACTAATATTTAGATTTAAAAATCCTAGTTTACCAGCGATATCCATCACCCGCACTACTGATTGGTGAGTCGCGTTAGCATCAGCGGCAATAACAAACAGCATGTCACGATTGCTGCCCGCCTCTTGCTGTAGCATATTGGTCAGCTCAGCCTCACTACTACTAGCGAGGCTAATACCATTAACCAGATAGCTACCATCTTCTTGCACTGCTACCTCAATGCTGTCCTTCTGCTCCGTCTGTGCCACCCCCTCAGCTTCAGGAAGGATGATATTCAAGCGGCTAAAATGATTAAACGAGGTCGCAAGCAGCAAAAATATAATCAAAAACAACAAGCAATCAATCATTGGAGTCAGATTAATTTCGAGTGGCTCAACAGTAGGTTTTCTAAAGCGCATAGCAGTCTCTTTAATGGTCCTAATAGTGTATTTTTAATCTAACCGTCAGCATCAATGGGCAACCATTAAAAATAACCGTTGGATTTTAATCTAGACCTACTGTGTCACTGAAGCGCCTATCGTCGGAATCGTTATCCACTGCTGAATTATGAGCAGAAATAGGCTCGGATGGCATATGGACATTATCTAATAACTGATAATCATATAAATCTTGAATCATAAGCCCTGCTTGAGTCTCAAACTGGGCATTGATATCAATGATACGACGCTGAAAATAGCGATAGGCGACCAGCGCTGGTATCGCTACAATCATGCCCGCGGCTGTGGTGATTAAGGCTTGTGACACACCAGCAGCAAGCAACGTTGGATCCTGCATTGCACCGTCGGTAATCGCCAAAAACGAAGATATAATTCCTAGAACCGTCCCCAATAATCCTAGCAGCGGCGCTATCGCACCTATAGTACCCAGCATATTAATATTTTTTTCTAACTGATGAACTTGTACGCTGGCACGATTCTCCATATGCATGGTCATCGACTCTAGACCATATTGGCGATAGAGCAAACCGGTCGCCAGAATATCACCCAGTGCGGTTTTTTCTTTGACATTCATCAGCTGCGTGCGTCCAATATCACCGTTTTCGCGCAAGCGCGTAATCAGCTGTTCGCGTAATCTAGCCGGCGCGACTTTATTGAACTGCAAGGTATGGCTACGCTCAATAATAATAACTAGAGCGACTATCGAGCACACAACAATAGGCGTCATCAGCCATCCGCCCGCTTTTACCAACTCCCACATAATTACTCTCTTTTATATTCTGGTAAAACAACAGTACAAAATCGCTTAAAACCCAGAAGATTATGGCGACTTGTTTATTATTGTGAGTGATACATTAGGCTAATAAAAGCAAACGAACAAACAGATAGACATTAAGCCTGCGCTTCTAGATATTTAATTAAAGCGGCAAACTCATCTTGATTATGAAAGAATATCTCGACACTACCCTGACCGTCTTTTTTGTGTTTAAGCTTTACCTCTGCCCCTAGCACATCCGTCAGACGCTGAGTTAGACGCTCAGCATCATGAGTCTGCGCTTGCTCAGTACGGCTAATCTTCGGAGCGGGTTGTAAGATTGATTTGACCAGTTTTTCAGCTTCACGGACGGTCAAGTTACCATCAATAATTTTTTGGGCGATGATAGGCTGTTGTTCAGACGATAACGCGAGCAGCGTCCGCGCATGACCCATATCCAGTGCACTAGCCGCCAAATGATCTTTGACAGTATCGTGTAGCTGATTTAATCGTAATAAATTCGATACTGTCGTCCGCGCCTTGCCAACAACCTCAGCAATCATGGCATGACTCATACCAAATTCGGTATGAAAGCGCTGTAATGCTGCGGCTTGCTCAATCACGGATAAGTCTTCGCGTTGAATATTCTCAATCAATGCCAGCGCAATGGCCAGCTCATCGGATAGCGCACGTTCAATCGCTGGGATGACCGTTTTGCCGGCCATTTTTGCGGCACGCCAGCGGCGCTCACCAGCGATGATTTCATGAGTAACAATCGCAGCGCTTTTGTCTTCGTTTGCCAGCAAGGGACGAATAACGATAGGTTGCATGACACCATGCTGTTCAATAGAAGAGGCCAACTCTGCAAGAGCCGTTTCGCTCATATCGCGGCGCGGTTGATATTTACCCGCTTGCAGTCGCGTCACCTCTATTTGTATCAAACTTATTTGATCTTCAGTGGCGCTATTATCTATACCGCTGCTACGGTTCCTAGTCCCGTTACGGGCCGATCGTGGCGGACGGTTGCTTGTGCCGTTAGCTTCTGTAGCAGACTTTTCATGAGGTTTGTCACGAGTTGTTTCACTGGCTTTTTCACGAGGCTTTGCACGACTGGTTTTAGTAGGCTTATTCGCCTCCAAGATTACTTCCGACGCCGAGTCTGATGTCGCGTTCGGCAAAGTATCACTACTTACAACCGTATCATCTTGTAAGGCAGAGGCGGTAATTTTCTTTTCTTTTTTGATTGACCCTAGTAAGGCATCTAAACCTCGATTGGCAGCCAACCCTCGTTTTTTCGCCATGATTACCTATCCTCTAACGCTAAAATAAAAGCCAAATGATTGTTAATAAGTGCTTACTGGTGACCGTACTAATCAACGAATGCGAAGATTAACACATGTGCTGTTTAATAATTTATTGTTTAATCGTTGTTTAACCGATTTTTAGCATACTTTTTACAAAATACTGTTTTAACCTATTTTTTTAAATACTATTATCGGCTTTGCTTAATGACCTCAGCAGCTAGCTTTAGATAAGCTTGTGCGCCTTTTGAGCTTTTTTCAAAGGCCAGTACTGGCATACCATGGGCTGGTGCTTCAGCCAAACGAATATTTCTTGGAATATGTGTTTTATACATGATGTCGCCAAAATGCGCATCGAGCTCAGCGGATACATCATTGGCTAAGGTGTTACGCGCATCGAATAAGGTTCTGACCACCCCGCGTATATATAGCTTGGGATTCAGCTCCGTTAACCGTTCAATCGTTTGTGATAAATCAGCAAGGCCTTCCAGCGCATAATACTCACACTGCATCGGAATAATAACCCCATCAGTGGTCACTAACGCGTTAATAGTCAATAAGTTTAAGCTTGGTGCGCAGTCCATAATAATATAATCATAAGGCTTTGTTTGCCCGTTGACTTGGTCAGTCACTAGAGCCGTCATAGCCGTCTTTAATAGCTCGTGGCTATTGGTTTGACCCATCAAAGTAATGTCCAAACCTGCCAGCTCACGATTGGCAGCAATAACATCGAAGCCTGCTGGACTTTTGACAATAGCCTCTTGCAGCGACACCCCATCAAGTAAGACATCAGTAATCGTTAACTCAAGGTCATTTTTATCAAGACCAGTGCCAGTGGTGGCGTTACCCTGTGGGTCTAAGTCAATCAGTAGTACGCGCTTGCGCTTGGCGGCCAAACTCGCGGTCAAGTTTACCGCCGTCGTGGTTTTACCAACGCCGCCTTTTTGATTCGCAATTGCTATGATTTCCATACACTCACTCAATTTAATTAATGTAACGCTCGGCGCTTATTCTTAAGCTTTCTTAATCTAGTGCTTTATCCACCAGCATCCCTGATTTATAACCAGTTTCATAACCAGTTTCATAACCACTTACTTGACCATAACTTAGATATTTTTATGGAACAGTTCAATCAAATGGCGGCTATCCTCTAAACGCGGTACACTAAGCTTGATAGTCTTAATCTGCCAGTTTTGATCCAACGCTTGTAGCTCTTCAACAGTCGGCTCTTTACCTTTCATCGCACACAAGCGACCATTGTCGGCTAAGCGCGGCTGACCTGCCTCTACAAAATCTATCAAGCTGGCAAAGGCTCTGGAAGTAACCACGTCGTACTCAGCATCATGCGCTTCAATTCGAGCAGCAATCGGTTGCACATTGGTCAAGCCAAGCTCACTACTAATCTGCTTGATAAAGCGTATCTTTTTCTGATTGCTGTCTAAAGCCGTACAATGACGTTCAGGCTGACAAATCGCGATAATGACTGCAGGTAACCCTGCGCCAGTACCGATATCTAACAAAGACCCATCCGGTAAATGCGCTATAATAGCCAAGCAATCAATGACATGCTTGGTTAATGCCTCTACGGGATCGGTGATAGCGGTCAAATTATACGCTTTATTCCATAATAAAAGCTTATCTAAGTACAATAATAGCGTGCGCTGCTGCGTATCATTTAGCGGTAGCGCTAATGTTTGCACTGCCTGCGCTAATATGTCAGCGAGCATGGGCAACTGCGTGCTAAGCTTAACAAAGCCAGTCGGGTCAATGTTAGAGAGACTCGCGTTGTTAGTAGAGTTGACAGAAGACTTAGCAGATGCTGACATAGAACAAGTTATCCCGTTTTGGCATGTGAACCGCCTATTTTATCATGAGGTCGGCGCGTTGAATAGTTGCAGATTGCGCCAATGTCCGCCATCTTATACTATCTTCGTGGTTATTAATGACTTATTCGTCTTTTGTCGCCCTAAACTTATGACGCTAATATGATACTAAGTGGCGCTTGATCATTTATTTAACGTACCGACATAAGCTTTTAGACGCGATTTAGACGCAACATTTATTATTTATTGCCCTATTCAAAATGAACGATGAACGACTTGTTTTGACTTTTTTACCTTAATACCAATCATGCTATTTGATACTATTCATTCTATTTGCTATGCCGAAATTTTTTGATGACCAATGATATGCCTATGAACAAAGAAATGAACGAAAAGCTAACTGAACAGCCAAACACTACTATGACTCAAAGCCCTAAACATATGACTCAAACTCTAAAAAACTCTAAAAATATGCTAGCGTCTGCCGTTGATTTGACCGAAACTGAGCAAACATTGCCGCCTACCCCTGATCCTATATTTGTAGAAGTAAACCAGCGCTGTCAAATAAGTGCTGATCGGCTCAAACGCTATAGTGACTCTAAAATGCTACCTAGGGATACACGCACTGCACCAGATTTAGACATCGGCTTTGGACAGCAGCGCGCGCTCAAGGCATTACAAACCGCCCTCGATATTAAGGCTAGCGGCTATCATGTTTTTGCGGCTGGCGAAAATGGACTGGGTAAGCGCACCGTTATAAGACGCCTACTACAGCGTATTGCGGCAGACGTGCCTGCACCTGATGATTGGGTTTATGTGCACAATTTTACTGATCCACGGACTCCCTTGGCCCTGCGTCTACCTGCTGGACAGGCCACACTGTTGCAACAGCAGGTCAATAATTTATGGCAACAGGCCAAAAAACGGCTCACTCAGCGCTTTCGTAGCGATCAATATCAGAGCAAAATTGAAATCATAAAAAACGATACCCATCAAAAAGAAAGTTACGCTTACGAGGCGCTAAATGCTGAGGGTAAGCAGTATGACTTGGCGTTGACCTTTCGCCCGTTTGATAATAAAGCTGTATTTGTACATCCCAGCCAACTGCCATCAGAAGCTGGCGGCAATACGGTTGACGACTATGCTAATAATGATGCTAAAACGACTGCTAGCAATAAGCACTCAAAGACTCAAACAACAGTAGATAAATCGAAAATTTCTAGCAAAAATATTGAAAAAAACAACGACCATGAAGCTGAGCTTAATAATTTTGCCCAAAAAAACCACATGCAAAAGCGGCTCAATCAGCTGACCATCGAATTAGAACAGCTAGAAGATGAGGCCAATGACACTATAGAAGCGCTGCATCGTAGTATTGCCCGCCGTGCACTACAGCCTTTATTTACGCCTATTCGTGAGCAGTTTGCTACGCTGCCGTCTGTCATTGAGTATTTTGACGCGATGTTTGCCGATATGGTTACCCACGTTGAACGTATCGTGAATGCCGATGATGATGAGTTTGTCGCAGCAGTATTGGCAACCACGCCAAGCCGTTATGCCGTAAATGTCATGGTCAGCCATATGCTAGATGCCGGTGCACCAGTCATTTTTGAAGACTTGCCCACCCATTTAAACTTGCTTGGTCATGTTGAGCAAATCACCCAACTTGGCACAGTCACTACCGATGTCAGTATGATTCGTGCGGGTGCTTTGCATCGTGCTAATGGCGGCTATTTATTATTAGAAGCCAGCCATTTACTTGAGCATCCTTATGCCTGGCAAGGGCTAAAGCGTGCGCTACAATCACGCAAAATCAAGCTATCAAGCCTTGAGCAAATGCTGACCTTAACGGGTAGCTTATCCTTAGCTCCTGCACCGATAGAACTTGATATTAAAGTGATTTTGTTAGGGGAAGCGGATTTATATTATGAGCTGTTAGAGCTAGAGCCAGAGTTTGATGCGGTATTTAAAGTACGCGCGGACTTCCATGATGACGTCACCCGTACCAGCGAGCATGAACTGGCCCTTGTGGCTAAAATGGCTGATATTATCGATTACGCCAATCTTTATCCGTTTGATAGCAGCGCTCAAACGGCTCTGCTTGAGCATTTAAGCTTACAAGCGGAAGACCAAGACCGCTTGAGCCTACATAGTGACCGCTTAATTAAGCTGCTACACGAATCCAACCGTCATGCCCGGCTCAATGAACAAAATATCGTCGATGCCAATCATGTCACCCAAGCCATTGCCGATATGGATGAGCGCTCAGGCTACTTGCGCGATCTGTACTGGGACGAGCTCAAAAACGGTCAGCAGCTTATTAATACTCAAGGTCAAGCGGTCGGTCAGGTCAATGCTTTGACTGTGGTCAGCTATGCCGATAGTGAGTTTGGTATGCCAGCGCGTCTAACAGCGGTGATTCAACCCAATATCGGCGCGGGTGATATTCTCGACATTGAGCGCGATGTCGATTTAGGCGGCAGCTTGCATGCTAAAGGCATGCTGATTATGACCAGCTATCTGCGCGCACTGTTTAGCCAGCATCACGCGCTAAATTTTAGTGCCTCTTTAGCGTTTGAACAAAGTTACGCTCACATTGATGGCGATAGTGCCACCGTTAGCGAAGCTTGCGCGTTATTGTCAGCCTTAGCAAACGTGCCGATCAATCAATCATTTGCCATTACTGGCTCTATGAACCAGCTGGGCGAAGTTCAAGCGGTTGGCGGTATCAATGCCAAAATTGCGGGCTTCTTTGATGCTTGCCGTGAGCAAGAATTGACCGGACAACAAGGTGTGGTCATACCGATGGCCAACGTCAATCAGTTAATGCTACGTGATGACATCATCGATGCCGTTGAGACTGGATGCTTCCATATTTATGGTGTGCATACCCTTAGTGAAGCCTTAACGCTGATGACAGGCCTGCCTATCGATAGTATGAATAAAAAAAAGCGCTACCGCAAAGAGACTTTATTTGGCAAGGTTCTAAGCCGCTTGATGCTATGGGATCAAAATCAAGACACGTCTGATGATGGCGATGATAAGAAATCTAAGAAAAAAACCAAAAACAAGCGTAAAGCTAAAAAACAGAAAAAAGAGGATAAGAGAAAAAAAGAAAAACACAGGAAAGAACCAGAAGATGCAAAAGACAGTTCAGAAGATAATATAAAAGAAGATACAGAAGACAATAACTTAGAAGTATAGTTTGGTTTTTAACTCTACTGTTGCAATGAGAGGATGGAATGACTAGGGCAGATTTAATATAGTCAGTACTAAATAAAGTAGATACACACATAGTTTCGTATAACTGGCAGAAATTTTTCTAGCTTGCTGTGTGACGGCGCCACTCCAGAGGCTTCGAAAATTTCTCCCAGCCATACTGTGTTCGTTTTGAAGTGGATCAACGATAGTACTCTAAGCAGTAGGACTTTTGAGCACCAGGACTTTAAACAATAAGACTTTAAATAATGGTCCCTAGACGCTACTGCCCTTTTCTGCGATGATAAACAAACGACAACCAGCCCGACAGATATAAAGAAAAACAGAAAGATCGATCCGATTCGATACTAGGACTGACTTCATAAAGGTTATCTCTTAATGACTGTACAACATACTGACGCCGATAGTTCCCAAACTCAGCCATCTCATAACGAGCAGCAGTCTGATACGCTGCCAACTTCAGCTAATAATGTCTCTGAGGACACGCCTGATAGTCGACATGGTGCGGCAACCACTGCGCGTCAGTGGCAAGTATTGTCACAGCTACAGCGCAATCGCTGGGTAGGCACTACCCATGTTTATGAGCAGCTCATACTGGCTGGCTTTGATATCAGCTTGCGTACCGTTCAAAGAGATTTGAATGCGTTAGCCAAACGCTTCCCTATCGAAAAAAATAACGCCAATCCGCAAGGCTGGCGCTGGAAAGACGATGCGCCCTTGCAGAGCTTACCGCATATGAATCTCTCACAAGCGGTCGCTTTTAACATGGTCGAGGCCAACCTAACCCAACTACTACCGCCAGTCATTTTAGGCGAGCTATTCCCCTGGTTCGATTTGGCGCGGCGACAGCTAAAGAATAGCAAGGTAACCCATTCATGGATTGATAGAGTTCGTATTGAGCCTGCCACCCAGCCCTTGATTGCGCCGCATATTGATTTGGACAGTAAAGACAATATTTACCATGCGCTGTTTTATCAGTTACAAATCAGAGCCTGCTATACCCGTAGCAATAAGTCACAAGCCAGCGAGTATGTCTTAAACCCCATTGCTATTATCCAGCGCGGGGTCATTATCTACTTGCTCGCTACCCGTACCGACGATCCAGATATTATTATCCGCACCTTTGCCCTACATCGTTTTGCCAGTGTTGAGGTACTTGATAGTACCGCACAGACGCCTGATAACTTCCAACTCGACCGCTATCTGGATGCTGGCAGTATGGGCTTTACCCATCCGCTACTCAGCCAATTACCCGACCATGGCAAAAATACGGCTATCGAGCTGCAATTTACCAAAAAGGCTGGCAAGAGTCTTACTGAAAGCCAGCTAAGCGAGGATCAAACGGTAACGATGAATGCTGATGATACCCTGACTATAAATGCGACCGTCAATTTAACCTCACAGCTGGTCTGGTGGTTACGGGGTTTTGGTAAAGGTCTATTAGATGCCAAACCACAGCTGCTTCATCAAGTCGTGTTAGATATAGAATTAGCTGACCAGCTGCCGTTATAGCTATTTGTTTAGATGTGCTGACAAAAACAGCCTATAGCAATCGCTTATAGAGGCCCCTTAAAAAACATCTTAAGAATTAAAAAGGACTATTATGCCGACTACCCCCTCATTACCGCTGCTTTCAGACAGTTTAAACGGGCTTGGCTTGACGACTGACACCTTATTTTTTGCTTTAAATTATGAATTTACCAAGACCGAACCCAAAGGTATGCTGAAACGCTTTAAAGAAAATCAAGGCGCGATTGATATCGATCTAGCTTGCGTACTGTATGATGATAATTGCACCATAAGCGACTTAGTATGGTTTAAGCAATTACGTGATAAGAGCGAATCGGTACGGCATCAAGGCGATAGCTTAGACGGTGAAGACCGCGGCGAGCAAGCCATGTATCATGCACCATTAGATCAAGAGCAAATCCGCATTTATTTGGATAAAATCCCAGCACATATTAGCCACATCGCTCTAATTGCCAGCTCATACTTTGGGCAACCCTTTACAGCCATTGATAACGGTGAGATTCATCTTAGCGATGATGAAGGTAACCGCGCTTTTGAGGTCAATCTAAAGCAGCTACCGCGCGACTGCAGTACTATTTGGGTGGCAAGCTTACGCCGAGAAGTTGACGACTGGCATCTAACGCTACAGAACTTACCTCTTCCCGCAGAGGATCTCCCCAAAGCGGCACAAGAAGTGGCACACGAATTAGCCCGTGCCCTACCTGTTCCACAAGGGGTTGGCGGCTAATACTATCATTGAGCCACTTTAAAACGAACACAGTATGCCTGGGAGAAATTTTCGAAGGCTCGAAAAGTGACGCAGTCACACAGCAAGCTAGAAAATTTTCTGCCAATTATGCGAAACTATGTGTGTATCTATTTTATTTGGTGTTGACTATATCACCAAACAAATAAGCTAACTTATTTTCTATCAGGTCCTTCTTAAAGTACATTTTAAAAAAGGGCGGCAAGCTATTGAATAGCCTACCGCCCTTTTTCATTTTGTCTATTGTCTTTAAATACCCTTTGCAAATACCCGCTCTCAATACCGTCTACAAGTACCCGCTCAAATATAAGCTTGGGCTGTTATAGTCAATCCAAAAACGGTACCGTGCTACTGGGATGAATTTTTTGCAGGCTCGAAGCACGCTTGTGAACAGCACGCAAAAAAAACTTATACCAGTAGCACGTTGTTATAAGCTTATCTCTGTTATTTTGAATCAACTATACCTGAATCAATTTAGTCTAAAGCTTCACCACAATGCGGACAAAAATTCTTTTTTCGCACTTCTTTTTCACGCAGCTCAAGCGCTTGCTCACGCAGCACTTGTAACACAATATCTTGTGCCTGCTCTTTATCCAGTCCCAGCTCACGCCTAATTTTTTCGACCATCGTCTGGTTCTGTACCAGATCAAAGTCGCCATCGACCAAAAACTCACGAAACTGCTGCTCTAATTCATCACGGCGCTGGGCAAGCTCATTTGCCAGACCCGTCGCTAAAATACCAGCCGGTAGCGCTGCTAAACCCACCCCCAATACGGTAATAACCGCGCCTAATATTTTACCAGCGTTGGTAATTGGCGTCACATCCCCGTAGCCTACCGTAGTCAGTGTCACCACTGCCCACCACATTGCTTTCGGTATCGATTCAAACTCTTCTGGTTGGGCATGATTCTCAACCAAATAGATACCGCTAGAAGCGGTCACAATCATGATAATCAAAATAAAAATAACGGCTTGAAACGAGCCTTTCTCTTTACTAATAACCACCAATAAGATACGTAGCGAGGCAAAATAGCGTGTGAGCTTAAGGATACGAAATAGACGAAGAATCCGTAAGAAACGCAAATCGATAGTAACAAAGAAGTTCAAAAATGCGGGAGCGATTGCTATTAAGTCGATCAACGCCGAAGGACTTTTTAACCAGTGCCAACGCTGACGCCACGTGGTGCTGTCGGGTTTTGCTTCACCGATACTCCATAAACGCAGCAAGTACTCAATAGAAAAAACCACGATTGAGAAGTTCTCGAACCAAGTAAAATAGCTTTGATAAGGGTAATACCACTGATCGACAGACTCAGCAATCACTGCAGCCACATTGGTCATAATTAAAAAAATTAGAAAATAATCAACGTAACGACTAAAGAGCGTGTCATGGTCATCATTTTGTAAGACGTTATAAACAAAAAGGCGCAAGTGCCGTATATGTTGGAATAGCATGCCGTCCCTTAGCCGTATAATACCGCAATGATATCAGTAAAAAGTAAATTAAAGTAAATAAAAACAACAACTAAGAGTGCGAAAATAAATATAAAAGTAAAAAGTATGAAAGTAAAAATAGCTTCGGGTGTACCGCAGAACCATTAAACCTAGAATTACTTATAACAGGTCTACGATAGCTACGCTAATTATACAAAATTTGTGTAGTAAATGTAGGTCAAAGCTAGCAGCAGTAGCCCCATGCTAACCAAAGCCAATTGTAAAACTCGCTGCGTAACCCCTGTTCGGTTACTTATACGCTGAACAGGTAATAAAAACAGTCCACATTCAGGACAACAGTGGTCAATTTGGTTTAGCACTATCGCTGATCGCGCATTGGCACAGCGAAGAGGAGAATTACTACAATAGCCGCGCATAATATATAACCAACTTTTTTATAAGGTATAAGCAAAAATAAACCAATAAAATGCCTCTAACTATAACTTATTATGCAGATATTACCAGTTTCTATCTATATCCCTACAATTAATAAGGAATTTGTATTATAATAGCTCCCAAGTGTTACAGGTTAGTTCATAACTATAACATCGTGTATCGATAACTAATGTCATCCCTCATTAGAATTTTATTGATAATCATTTATTACGTTGAGGAACCAATGATGAAACTACAATCCCTAGTTTTAGCCGCTGCCGCCGCACTTACGATGACCACTGCCTTTGCTGTCCCTGCTGGTACTTGGTCAGTTGCTGCTGGTGCACACTATGTTGACCCTAAAAGTGATAATGGTAGTGTCTTAGGTGGTGCATATGACGTTGATGTTGACGGTGATGTGCGTCCAACAGTCAGTGGTGAATACTTTATCGCTAATAACGTTGGTATCGAATTACTAGCTGCGATTCCATTTCATCATGACTTTACGCTAACCGACCCCAATGACTCTACTAATACACTAACAGGTAAAACTCAACATTTACCACCTACTCTATCTGTACAGTATCACTTCGATGGCTATAACATGCCAATGAATGTGAAGCCATTTGTTGGTGTGGGTGTGAACTATACGACTTTCTTTAAAGAGAGAATCTCTACTGGTGGTGATTTAGATCTTGACGATAGTGTTGGCGTAGCTGGTCACATCGGTCTTGACATCCCATTCGCAGCGACTGAAGCTTTCCGGATTGATGCCCGCTATATGGACATCAAAACCGATGCTAGCTTGAACGGTGCAGATATTGGTGAAATAGATATCAGCCCTTGGGTCTATGGCGTTGCTTTTGTTAAGCAGTTCTAAGATAGCCATGACTTTAAACCACACATTTTGAATAAAAAAGCCGGCTCTATGCTGGCTTTTTTGTGTTTTTATTTAAAGATTTCAGTAGCTCAAAACTCTAAATAAGACCCATAAAAAAAAGACCATCCGAAGACAGTCTTTTTAGTAGTGTTAATTTGCTAAATAGCTTTTATCAAACAAATTTCACCAAAAAATTTATAGTAAGATACGACGTGGATCCGCCAATAAGCTGGCAACATAACGCGTAAATACGGCAGCATCAGCACCGTTAATGACACGGTGATCATAAGATAAGGACAGAGGGAGCATAAGGCGCGGCTCAAAGGTCTGGCTTTTAACATTCCAGCGTGGCTGCATAGTGGCTTCTGAAGCCCCTAATATACCCACTTGTGGAAAGTTAACTAACGGTGTAAACGCTGTACCGCCTAAAATACCTTGGCTTGAAATAGTAAAGCTAGCCCCTTGTAAATCTTTGGTACTTAGCTTCTTATCGCGAGCTTTTACTGCCAACTCACCAATCTCAACGGCAATTTGCTTGATACCTTTATCTTGAGCATTCTTGATAACCGGTACAATCAGACCGTCATCAGTCGCTACTGCAATACCCATATTCACGCTTTTACGCAAGATAACTTGGGTATTGTCATCGCTTAAATGGCTGTTAAAGCGTGGGTGCTGCGTGAGCGCATAGGCCGTTGCTTTGACGATAAAGGCTAAAATAGTTAAACCAATACCTTCCGCTTTCATACCGCCTTTTAGCTCGCCACGTAGCTTTTCAGTTTCAGTGATATCTGACAAATCAAACTGCGTCACTTGCGGCAGATACGTATTGTAGTTGAGCTGCGGGATCGACACTTTTTGTAGACGGGTCAAATCTTGCGTTTCCGTCTCACCCCAAATCTCGACATTACTCATATCAGGCAGTTTCGGTAAGCCTGAGCTTACTGCGCTACTGCTAGCAGGTGCCGATTTCTGTGTGGTTAGACTATTTTTGACGTGCGCAAATAGATCTTCTTTTAAGATGCGATCATTCAGCGCTGAGCCATTCACTTGGGTAATATCAACACCCAATTGACGAGCAAGTTTACGTACTGCAGGGCCTGCATAAACGTCGGTTAACTTCTCATTAACTTGAGCTTCAGTCAGCTTGTTACCGTCCGTGCTCGCAACTGTATTATTGGTCACAGGCGTAGACTCAACCGCTGCTTGCTTAGGCTCACCAGTCGTTTGCGATGACTCAGATGCTTTATCGGTGCTGGCTTTTGGTTCAGAGCTATCGGTCTTAGACTCGTCAGCATCAGCCTGATTACTAGTATTGCTACTGCTGCTGTCGGCTTCTGTGTTACTACCAACGATAATGATAAAGTCTTGACCGTTGGCAACCATATCACCGGCCTGTACTAATATTTTCTCAATCCTGCCTGCTTCTGGAGCCGGCACTTCAACTGAGGCTTTATCAGATTCAATCAGCAGAATTGACTGATCAGCAGTGACCATATCCCCTTCACTAACCAAAATCTCAGACACTTCCGCTTCATCGACGCCTAGATCTGGTAGTGCATGAGTGGTTGCTTTTCCAGTTTTAGGAGCAGGCTTGTCATTAGGTTTAGACGAGCTTGACTCCTCTTTAGCAACCTCAGTAGAAACATCCGAAACATCAGTCTCTTTATCTGCGCTCGCTTCTTCCGGCTTTTCAGCTTTAGGCTCTGCTGTATTGTCCTTGTCAGTATCTTCACTGCTATCTGAGCTATCTAGCTCGATAAGTACCATACCTTCGCTAATTTGATCGCCAACAGCAACATTAATCTTGGTGATTTTGCCAGCAGCGGAGCTCGGGACTTCTACCGAGGCTTTATCAGACTCTAATAAGATGATGTTATCGTCTTTTGCGATGACGTCGCCAACTTCTACCATAATTTCACTGACTTCGGCGCTATCAACACCCAAATCGGGGGCTTTAATGTCCATCCTTTTATCTCCTTGTCTTATGGTTATTATTCTGCGACGTCATCATCATTGAGTAAATTAGCATCGGCTTGGTCTTCAGCACGGCCTTCATTGTTGATCTCGTCATCATCTTCATCGACAAACTCAGGGACAGGGTTCGGATTCACATTTCCCGGTGCTGGAGCATCTGGTGAATGGTCATAATAAGGCTGCTGCTGCCATGCTGGTGGATGATCAATGTCGATATCCAAGCTAGAAATGGCGTCTTTGACCAAGCGCATTTCCACTTCGCCTTCATCAGCCAAACGCTTAAGCGTTGCCACAACGATATGAGCGGCATCCACGTTAAAGAAGCTACGTAATTGCTCGCGGGTATCAGAGCGACCATAGCCATCAGTACCCAGCGTAGTATAAGGACGGTTGTCCGGTAACCAAGCACGGATTTGCTCTGAGTAGTTACGCATATAATCTGTTGCGGCGACCACGATGCCTTCGTGCGGGGCAAGCTGCTCGGTGACCCAAGGCACACGCTCTTCATCCATTGGATGCAGACGATTATAGTCATCACAGACCATACCATCACGGGTCAGCTCATTGAAGCTGGTTGCGCTCCAGACATTAGCAGTGATATTGAACTCATCTTTTAATATCTGCGCCGCTTTTTGTACTTCGCGTAAGATAACACCAGAACCGAGTAGCTGCACTTGGCTTGAGCCATTATCTTCTAACAAATACATACCGCGTTTGATGCCTTCTTCTGCGCCTTCTGGCATCGCAGGTTGCTCATAATTTTCGTTCATCAAGGTCAGGTAATAATAGACCCGCTCGCCTTCGCCATACATCCGGCGCAGGCCGTCATGCATCACGACTGCCAACTCATAACCAAAGCAGGGGTCATAAGACACACAGTTGGGCACGACGTTGAACAAGATTTGTGAATGACCATCTTGATGCTGCAAACCCTCACCATTTAGTGTGGTACGGCCAGCGGTTGCACCTAATAAGAAACCTTGCGCCTGACAGTCGCCCGCCGCCCATGCCAAATCACCAACGCGCTGAAACCCGAACATTGAATAGTAAATATACAGCGGAATCATCGGTAACGCGTTAACAGAATAGCTGGTCGCTAAGGCAATCCAAGCACTCATCGCGCCCGCTTCGTTGATGCCTTCCTCTAACATGTGGCCGTCTTTGGCTTCTTTATAGCCCATCAAAGCTTCACTGTCTTCTGGCGTATATTTTTGCCCGATAGCAGAGTAGATTCCCAATTGACGGAACATGCCTTCTAGACCAAAGGTACGCGCTTCATCCGGTACGATCGGTACGACACGATCTTGGATGTCTTTATTTTTGAGCATTGCAGATAGCAGACGCACAAATACCATAGTAGTCGACTGTTCTTTACCCTTACTGCCTTTTAATACCCGATCAAAAATAGATAAGTCAGGAATCTTCAATGGTATATGTCCACTGCGGCGATTGGGCAAATGGCCACCTAACGCTTCACGGCGACCTTTGAGATACTTCATCTCCGCTGAGCCTTCCTCAGGACGATAAAATGGTAGGGTCTCTAATTCCTTGTCAGTAAAGGGCAAATCAAAACGATCACGGAAATACATCAAGGCTTCTTGATCAAGCTTTTTGATTTGATGTGATTTATTGACCGCTTGGGCTTGATCAGATAAGCCATAACCTTTAACTGTTTTTGCCAAGATAACGGTTGGCTGCCCTTTAGTTTTCATCGCTTCACTAAATGCGGTGTAGACCTTAACTGGATCATGACCGCCGCGGTTTAGGCTGGAAATATCTTCATTAGTTAATGCATCGGCCATTTCCTCAAGTTCTGGATACTTACCAAAGAATTCTTTTCGTACAAATTCAGGGTCACGCGCTTCGTATAGCTGATACTCACCGTCGACGACTTCTTCCATACGATGTTGAAGAACACCCGTAGGATCATTGGCCAGTAGATTGTCCCACTTACCACCCCATACGACTTTGATTACCCGCCAGCCTGCCCCGCGGAATACTGACTCTAGCTCTTGGATAATTTTACCGTTACCACGAACCGGACCATCAAGACGCTGCAGGTTACAGTTCACAACCCAAATCAAGTTATCCAGCTTTTCGCGACCCGCAAGAGATATCGCCCCTAAGCTTTCTGGCTCATCGGTCTCACCATCACCTAAGAAAGTCCAAATCTTACGACCTTCATCCTCAAGTAGACCACGATTGACCATATAGTTCTGAACATGAGCATGATAAATCGACATGATAGGACCCAGACCCATTGAGACGGTCGGGAACTGCCAATAATCCGGCATTAAGTAGGGATGCGGATAGCTGGATAAACCCTTACCGCTCACTTCACGGCGGAAGTTATCCAGTTGCTCTTCCGTTAAGCGGCCTTCTAGATAAGAACGTGCGTAAATACCTGGCGCTGAGTGACCTTGATAATAAATCATGTCACCGCCGAAATGATCACTGGCCGCACGGAAAAAATGGTTGAAGCCAGTCTCATAAAGCGTGGCACTAGAGGCAAAGGTCGCTAAGTGACCGCCTAAATCGTCATCATTTTTATTCGCTCGCATTACCATTGCCAAGGCATTATAGCGAATCAAAGCACGAATCTTGCGTTCGATAGCCAAATCGCCTGGATACATGGGCTCATCTTCAACCGCAATGGTATTAACATAAGCCGTATCTAATCGATTAAATGGCAGCCCTTCTTGTACTGCCATATTGTATAGCGCCTTTAGTAAGAACTGGGCGCGATCCTTATCAGCATGTTTGATAACGGATTCAAAAGCCTCCAACCATTCCTGCGTTTCGGTGCTATCAGCATCCTTATAATAATTCATCTGTATTAATCCTTTTTTATCAGTCATACCTACCTAATGGCAGGGTCTTATTAAATAGTGTGTAATGAAATACCGGTTTACTTACGATTTCCTCGCTACGCCTAAGCATTCCATTGTCTTATGCGGTTTATAGACAGCTAGGTTATACAAAATAGTGGCACTGTGCATTGGCATACGGGTTAAATGAGCATAATTATAAATAGACCCTACAGGCAACCCTGTATATTCAGTCATCAAATGATTAGCGTATTCTATTATAGACACTTATGGCTCAATTGTTTATAGCTGTAGAGAAATGGCGATATAACAAGTATTTTTCAAATAAATAGCGATTAGTTTTTTAAAAAATAATCGTAACGAGCACATGTATTTTTCTATCTTTATCGATCGACACTTTCATATATTATTTGCGTAATAAAGTTTTTCCATCCTATGAAATCAACCGCTTATAACTTTAAACTGGATTATATCTAATTTATTGTTTAGTATCTTATACTAACAAATGGGTTCAAAAATAGTCAATTATCATAATGGGTATGAAAAACTTGATTTTCAGGGATAGCAATATGCATAAGGCTCAACGAATTTCAAAGGTGATAAATGCGTGTTCATTTGATAGAAATCTGACTCAAATACTGAGTTTGATAAGCCTTGTGATATTCTTACTTAGTAGCAATGCTCATGCCAATTTTCAATCGACTGAAAGTTCTAGTACCGGAATGTGTCCAGCCAATCATAAAATGTACTATATCGGTGCCAATGCTCCTACCGCAACCGCAACGTTCCCCGTAACGGTCATATCCCTGAGCTGGACTGCTGGAAACTCTACCCGTACCTTTACCTTTAACGAGGCTACAGGTAATAAAACTTTCGATATTAATTTTTCTTCTATCATAGACAAAAATAATTCTGAAGGCGCGCCCCCTTTCTATGGGTCTATTGCCGGCAACACATCCTCCGCTCTCAATTTATTTCATAATTCTACTTCAAACAAAACTAATCACATTCTTGATATCAGTATCAATCGCTCTGTTAGTAAGTCAGGTTATAAAATACAGGATCTAGACTCAACGACGACTGGACTCTTGTTTAGACGTACTCCTTATATTGAACAAGTAGATGTCTCTACTAATAATGGACGATTAACATTTAATAATATATTCCATACTATTAATACGCAAAATGATATCGTTACTGCGAGAGAGGGAGAAAACTGTGGTGTTGGTGAATGTAACATTAATGCCAGCTGGAATTATAAAACTGCAAACAGTATTCTGAATTTAAAACATAATAATACTTTAAATGAAACTAGTGGTGCACACGCCGTAGGCTATTCTGACTTCTACTTCTGTCTTGCGCCGCCAAAAATTATTGTAAAGAAAGCCCTTAACGGTGCGCGTGTCAATGATACTGCGGACAAGCGCGATCAGTTCGAAGTTAATGTCAATAGAGAGGCAACTACTCTGAACTCTTTTACGACTACAGGATCAGGCGCTACTGTTACTACCGGCAGCAGCAGTGCCGTAAGTTTGGCGGAAAGCACAAGCTATACGATTACAGAGCGAGTGATGAATGGGACGACACTTGGTGATATAGCAAATTATAACGCGACTTACACCTGTAATAATGCTACGACGGGTAGTACTACTGTTATGCCTACTACAGCTATGACTTACAACGCAACTGATAAAACACGTTCATTCACTTTATCTAATGCTACTTATGGCGATGAGATCACTTGTACTATTACCAATACACCAAAATCTTATACCTTTTCGGGTACCATTTTTAATGACAATGGTGGTATTACCAGTCCTGATCCACAGCTAATAGAAAGTCCCTATAATAACCCCAATTTTTTTAATGGTATTTTCGATACCAGTGAAGCTGGTATAGATGGGCTGAATATTGTAAAGGCGCGCTTAAGCGATTGTAGCAGTAACCCTAGCGCCAATCCTATTATCGCTACTAATAACGTAACAAACTTGGGAAAATATAACTTCACTGTATTGTCAAAAGATTTAGCAGGTAAGACCGACTTATGTATAGAAGAGATTGAACCAAACAATTGGGTATATAGTGTCGATACCACGCCCAACATCCGAAAATTCACCTTTAATTCTAGTGTATTGACGTATCAAACTGGCGTAAAAATAAACGGTAATACGCTTAACCTTGATTTTGGCAACGTCATTAAAGAAAACACCGCTTTGGTACTAAAAAAATATCAATATATAAACAACTGCCCCTCTACCCTCAACTACACTAATATTAACGAATCAACCAGTCCTAGTACAGGATTTAGCACGGCAAGTATTAAGGACATTGACCCAGGAAAATGTATTGCCTACAAGATTACCGCGACCAACCGTGCCTATATCAATATCGATAATTTTATTATGAAGGATGTCTTACAGAAAAAAGGAGTAAGTAGCGCTTTGGTAACATCAGTACTTACCAATCCAGCATCTGCATCGGCTGACTACGCTTCTGACAGTGTGGCTATAGGTCAAAATGGCACAGTGAAAACCAAGCCTCTTACTTTAACGCCAAGAGCGAAACGCGATTTTTATTTCAATACTAAGTACGGTACGACTACTGAACAATAGTATTACTCACCGCTTACAACCTCAGCTATTTATAATAAAACTTGCTTATATGACTAAAATTCAACTAAAGCCCTGTCTATTAGACAGGGCTTTTACCATTTAACCCTTCCGAATTACTATTTGTCGCTTTTATAGTGATTAATTCTATCTTTTCTATGGTGATTCTAAATAGTGGGCAAATGTACTTCCTATAGAATTAAGGTTTATGATTAAAGTCTGTTAAATTTGTATTTCAATTACTAATATCTTTGGATATTTCCTATAGCTGTGTATCTAATAAGTTTAACCTAACGAACGCTCCCACTTCAACAGCCCTTTCAATACCCTCTCAACAGCAACTCTGTATTTCTATACGGAATACAGAGTTGCTGTTTTCAAACAGTAGCCGCCCCTGCTACAACCTCAGCTATTTTCAGTAAAGCCTATCTACGTAACTCTGAATCTGACTTAAGTTCTGTTTATTAGATAGACCTTTAACCATTCAGCCACCCAGAATTGCCACTTGTCGCCTTTGTAATGACTCTTTGTACATTTTTTGTGACAATACTATCAAGAGATAATTCTCTTTCCCTTCAGCGCTACCTACAAACAATAATTTGCAAATCCTGATACTACGTAGAACGAAGTTATGGTCGCACTGACAGTTATAGTTTAAGCAAGGAATACGATATGAAAGGTTTTAATGCTTTACGCAGTGCTTTATTAGCTACCGTAGCGTCTGTATTTTTGTTGAGTGCGGCTCATGCTGATGACGCTCTAAAAATGGAGCTAACAGCTAACAAAGTCGTTAAAGATGTCGAGGGCAAAGTTACCTACGTACCAGTCCGTAATGCTCCAGCGGGTACCGTTATTCAGTACAAAGCAACTTATACCAATGCGGTTAATAAAAATATCAATGACTTAGCCGTGACCCTACCTATTCCCGCCAATATGACCTTTACCGGTGACGCTATGCCTACTACTGCACAGGCCAGTATTGATGGCAAAAACTACGCCAACATGCCGTTGATGCGTAAAGTCGATGGCAAATTGGTTAAAATTCCCTTTTCCGAATACCGCACTTTACGTTGGGATATCAAGCTATTACCAGCGAATAAGTCCGCAGCCGTAGCTCTTAATACCACCGTTGACTAACACGATAATTGATTGAGGCACGCCAGTTACAATCCTTGAATCCTAACCTGTAAATCTTTTTTAATTTCGGAGTTTTTATATGAAATCAAACACTTTTAATTACAGCCTATTAGCCGTTGGGGTCGCTGCTGTGCTGGGTATCAGCACCACTGCTAATGCAGCCGAAAGTGGCACAACAACAACAGGCGTAGAAATTACCAAAAAGCTAGCGCCAGCTATAACGTTAGCGGTCAGACGCAGCCTGTAGTTGAATCCAATGAAGTCAAAATCACCGTTTCAGAACAGGTATCATTTTCATTGGTTGCTGAAAATGACGATACCGCTGCGGGCGGTCAGCAAGGCGATGACGCGAACATTAAAGAAGAAGTGGCTCCTAACGGGTTTGCAGCGTTCAAGCATACTTTGACTAACACTGGTAACCGCGACGATATCTATACTGTAAACCTGACTGGACCTGATGCAAAGTATGATCCAGCTAACTCCACTGTCTCATACAAGATATATGACGCGGCTGGAGTCGAAGATACAACTCGTGCTGTAGACAACGCGCCCTATACTGTAGCTAATGGCAAGTCATTTCCTCTAGAAAAAGGGCACTATATTGAGTTTACTATCAATGCCAAAACCATTAACAATAAAGGCGGGGATAGTCAACAACTAACGATATCTGCCGAAAGTACAGTTTTAGCTGCTAATTCTGCGGCTCCAACATCAAGCCTTACTAATACGAATAACTCATTCACAAGGCTACCTACCTTTGGTATCGTTAAGACGATTACTAACGCTTTAGACCTTAATGATAATGATGATACCGCCACTTATCAGATCGTAGTGAATAACGATGGCAACACCGCCTTTAATACTGACGCCACTGATATTGCTATCACAGACAATCTGCCAGCTGGTCTGGTACTTGCAGAAGCACTAACAGCCACTAATATCGCTATTACTGGTCAGGCAACCAAAGGTACTATCGATACTAGCAATGCAGGTGACGATGGCTTCAACATTACTGGTGTCAACATCCCAGCAGATCAAAGCGTAACCATTACCTTTAAAGTGAAAAAAGGTGGCACAGGTACTCTTGTCCCTGCAACTGCTATTAACCATGTCAAAGTCACTGATGACTTAGATAATAATACTGCTACGGCTAATACGCTGGTTGATAGTACAGACACTGGCAGGGAACTATTTGTTAGTGATTTCTACCCTACTACCGAGATTAATAACCTTAATGGTCAGACCCCAGCTAATACAGGTGACGACTCAACGCTGCCATTATCAAAAGGAGGCACTATCAGGCGGGCTCTAACCCTAACTGGTATAACTACTAGAGAAATTGCTCCTACCTCAGGTACTGCTGGTCAAGTTACCCATCAAACGGTCATTACCAACAAGGGTCAAGACCGCGGGGGCGATACTGCTGGCGAGTTAACTTTCACTATCAATGATAATGACGGCAACACCCCAGATGCGGTTAATATAGTATTTAATACCGTAACAATTACTTATGATGCAGACGGTGCTGGCAGTGGTGCGCCTGGATCACCGATTGCTATCTCCCCTACTCTCGTAGGTGAGATAAACGTATATGATATAAAAACCGCATTACCTAATGGTATAGCACCTACTGGCACTGTCACTATCAACTACAAAGTGTCATCACTCAATGCAAAGCTCTTTACATCAGTAGCCCCTATTACTCCTATATTTGAAGACACTATTGTTACCTTGATTCCTAAGAACGAAGGCGCCCCTGCACCAGTTACAGTAGAAGACACTACTACTGTTCGCGGCTTAACACTGGTCAAAACTCAAGCGATAGATGCAGATTGTACTGGCAATGCTGTAGGCGCATTCGTGACTACCGATATTAAGGATGCTTCACCTGGTCAGTGTATTATCTACCGAGTCCAAGCTCAAAATACGTCTACTGCGGCATTGGGTTTTGATATTACTGATTTAGTCGTCTCGGATCTATTGGCTAAATTTTCGGCCGAAGCTGACTATGTAGATGGTAGTGCAACGACTACTGCCAGTGCTGCTGGCACCTATACGGCTTCTAAAAATGAAACCGCAATTACGACCACTATTGCTACGTTGACGCCTCAAGGAACGGCAACCATGCAGTTTAAAGTCAAAATCAAAACCGCTCGTTAAATTGTAGATTTATATTATCAATTTAATGTCAGTGTCTAACTTTAATATCTAATTTAAATGTCTATAAGTATCTATAAGTATCTATAGGTACTTATAGACTTTCTCTAGCCTGAATTTACCTAGGCTAAAAGTATCTAAATCACCCATTCTTGTTTTATTGGATAAGCGACAGATGACAGCTCATTTAATGACACCGTCTAAACATACGCCATCACGCACCGTTAAGGTCTCTGCGTTGACGCTGGCTATGTTGCTTATGCAATCAAATACGGCTCTAGCAGCCTCTAGCTCTGCGCTACAATTTATCGATAACATAGCTAATGCCAGCTATAATATTAATAGTCAAACAAATGTGCTACTAACCACTGACTCTAACCAAGTGCGTGTCAAGTCTTCTGCTCTACCCCAGTACGGTATCGATTTAACCCAACCTACAACAAAAACTGTGGAGCCAGGTACTACCGTCAACTGGGTAAATGTACTTAAAAATACCAGCTACAGCGATCAGACTATCGATTTGACGCTTATTATGCCTAACAGCTTGTCAAACCTAAAAGTCTATCAAGACTTAAATAATAACGGTCGCTTCGATGGCGAAGATAAGGAGATTAAGTTAGATGAGAATCTAACCGCGCAGATTACTTTGGGTCAAAGCGAAAGTATAGATTTCGTCATCCAAGCTTTAACAGATAGCAATGCTCGCAGCGGTGATACTGCTGACATTAAGATTGGCGCAGTGGTCATTGAGGATGAGTCAATAGCCCAAGTAACTGCGAATGATCGTCTAATCATTGTCGCTCCTAGTATTGACTTTATGACGGGGTCATGGAATGAACGTAAAAACAACTCACAAATCGATGAAAACGTCTATGTTCAGACTAGCTACGCACAGTGTAACTTCAACCCTAATGTCAAAGACGAAGTTTGGATCACTATTAAGTCATCCAACCCGCCCGTTGGCAGCGGAGATAGTTATACTCTAAAAGCTATTGAGACTGATGAGAATACAGGTAAGTATCAGATATTTGCACCAACCCAAAATAACGCTAACGCTATTAATGATAGCATTATCCAAACTTTAAAAGGCGATACTTTAACCGCGACTTTAGACGCCTGTATTGAACCTGAGGCAGGTAACCGTGTCGATATTACTAGTAACATCAGTAGCAACATTGCTATCGTTGATGACAACCCAACCTTAGTCGTCACTAAAGAGAGTGAAACTAAGAGTGCTGAGCTTGGCGATTATGTCAACTACACTATTAATGTCAGCAATAATGGCAACACTACTGCTTATGACGTACAGCTAAAAGATGCTTTGCCACGTGGCTTTGACTATGTTGAGGGTAGCGCTCGTGTTACTCCGACTACTACTATTTATATCAACCAACCACAAACTACTGAATTCAAAGCGCAAGGTAAATACCAAGTATTGAACTTGGGCAATTTAGCGGCTAACGAAACCAAAAAGATCACTTATCGCGTACTAGTAGGCGCTTCTGCACTAGGTGGCGACGGTATCAACCGTGCCACGGCACAAGCTCGTAACGGTGAAACTGCGCAAGCTCACACTATAGTCTCTAGAGAAGCCCAATGGAAGATCGAGGTAGAGCGCGATGTGGTGAATACCGATGGCATCATTATTGGTAAGGTCTATCACGACATCAACCGTGATGGCATTCAGCAAAAAGACGACGGCGAGCTGGGTGTTGCTGGCGTGCGTATCTATATGGAAAACGGTAACTTTATCGTCACTGACCCTGAAGGTAAGTATAACTTTTACGGAGTTAGTGCCAAAACCCATGTCTTAAAAGTCGATCGCACGACGATACCCAGACAATCAGAGCTTGTGATCCAAAGTAACCGTAATACAGGTGATGCTGGTAGCCGCTTTGTGGATCTCAAATATGGTGAGCTACATCGTGCCGACTTCGCGATTATCGGCGGTATGGCGGACAGTACTGATCGTCTAAATGCAGAGCTGATTGCTCGTAGTAAGAATATTAGCGCAAAGAACGACAGCTTAGAACAAGCCGTTAAAAGTGAGTTAATACTAGAGCCTGATTATAATCGCGACAATAGTGACAACGTCGATGCCACAGGCTGTAAGTCTAACGACATTTTAGACCGAGGCATCAAATGCGATTCAGCGATAGTGACCGAACTGGAAAATCCTAGTGCTGAACGTATCAATATGAGTATCACCCAAGTTGCACCGCCCAAAGATGAGGTCTTAGAAGAATATCTCAAAGAAGTACCTAGCAATGATGTCGCTTTTATCAATCTAAACGAAGGTCAGCAGCTCAGTACCTATAAACAGATGGTACAAGTACAAGCGCCGCTAGGTTCAAATTTTACGCTATATGCCAATGGTAAAGCGGTATCAGAACAACAAATTGGTAAAACTGCGGAGCAAGAAAAACAAAGCGTGACTGCTTTTGATTACTACGCTGTTGACCTTAAGCGTGGAGGCAATACCTTGCGCGGTGTGGCAACAGATGTCACTGGCAAAGTCATCTCTGAAAAAACCATCAAAGTTATGACGCCTGATAACCTGCAGGCTATTGAATATCGTACCCAAACGCAGTTAGTGCAAGCGGATGGGGTAAGTGAATATCAGATAGTTATTAGTTTAAAAGACCGTGACAACCGCCCTTATATCGCGTCAACACCGATTACTATTGATACCAATATTGGTCGTATTAATCTATCAGATATAAGTAAAGATAAAGCGGGCACTCAGGTCACCGTCAACGGTGGCGAGCTGTTAGTTTCAGTGATTTCGCCCAGTGTTCCAGGTAAGGGTGAGCTGATTATCGATACCGGTAGCAGTAAGCAATTGATTCCATTACAGTTTACTGCTAAGTTGCGCCCCCTTATCGCAGTTGGTATCGTTGAAGGTGCTATCTCACTCAAAGACTTTGATGGCAGTAACATTACTGATGCTCAGGGTGCCTTTGAGCAAGAGCTGAATGAGATTGCGGGCGGTGACGACTACTCAGCGACTGGCCGTGCGGCTATGTTCCTAAAAGGCAAAGTACGCGGCGATTATCTACTTACCCTAGCCTATGATAGTGATAAAAAAGGCGAGCGCCTGTTCCGTGATATCGAGCCGGGCGAGTATTATCCCGTATATGGTGACTCGTCAGCCAAAGGCTTTGACGCTCAGTCTACTAGTAAGCTGTATATTCGCCTCGATAAAGGTCGCTCATTTGCCATGTATGGCGATCTAAAAACCCAAATCGAAAATGATGATGGCATTAAGTTAGGTCAATACAATCGTACTTTGACAGGGGTTAAAGCCCAATACGAAGATACCAATACCCGCATTACTACGTTTGCCGCTGAAACCAGCTCGTCGCAACGCGTTAACGAAACTCGTGGTCTAGGCATCTCAGGCCCTTATCCGCTCGCTGGAAACTTCGATGCGGTATTAGAGAACTCTGAGACTATAGAAGTTATCACTCGTGATGCTAATAATTCGGGGCTTATCATTCGCCGCGAGACCCTTACCCGCTTTGCTGATTATGAAATCGATCCTATTAGCCGTAGCTTATACTTAAAAGCACCGATTGCCAGCCAAGATATTGAGGGTAATCCTATCTACCTGCGCGTGACTGTTGAAGTAGACGAAGGCGGCGAGAAATATTGGGTTGGCGGTATGGCGGCCAAGCAACAATTGACTGAAAAAGTGTCTATCGGCGGCAGCTATATCAATAGTGATGACCCGCTGAATAAAGAACAGCTTGCTAGTGTCAACAGTGTGGTTAAGATTAACGATAAGTTAAGACTAGTCGCAGAATACGCGATGAGCAAAGCTGAATATATCGACAAAGACTTGGAAATAACTGACCCAGATTTTAAAAATCCTAATTACCAACCAAGCAATCAAATTAATACAAAGTCATTAAATGATAGTAATACTGAAGGCAATGCATTACGTATCGAACTGGACTACGATAATAAAAAGAATACCCGTGCTAAAGTTTATTACAATGATGCCGATATAGGTTTTGTCACTGGGGCTTCTCCGTTGACTGCTGGACGTACGGAGTCTGGTGTAGAGGTGACTCACGCACTCAATAATAAAACAACCGCGCTTAAGTTTGAGGGCGTACGCACCACAGACCATACTACTGAAGCCAGTCGCGAAGGCGTACAAGCTAGCGTTGAGCAACGCTTAAGCAAAAATATTGTTGGTGAAGTTGGTGTACGTTACTATAAACAACAAGCCACCGCCGCCTCGCGTAATATCCAAGCAGCAACCGACGTAGTAGACGTCACTGATGATACTGTTTTTAATGATGACATCATTAATCAATCGGCGCTTAATGGCGTTAGTAGTGCAGAGAAAGACATTGAAGGCACCACTGCCCGCGCCCGTATTACTGCCCGTTTGCCCAAGCTAAACAATGCCTTAGTGTTTGCTGAATACGAGCAAGATATCGATCATAGTAGTCGCAATGCCACCTCTATCGGTGGGGAGACGCCACTAGGTAATCTTGGTCGGCTTTACGCCCGCCATGATTTAATCAACAGCTTATCAGGCAGTTATGGCCTTGATGATACCGATGAGCGTCAGCGTACGGTCGTTGGTTTTGACGCCACTTATATGAAAAACGGTAAGGTCTATAGCGAGTACCGCTTGCGTGACGCCGTTAGTGCACGCGAAGCTGAAGCTGCTATTGGTCTAAAAAATAAATGGTATGTACAAGAGGGTTTGACCCTCAATACTTTATTTGAGCGCGTTGAGTCGCTGGAAGGCGAAAAAGACAGTACCGCGACTGCCGCCGGTTTTGGGGTTGAGTACTTGGCGAAAGAAAACTACAAAGCGTCAGGGCGGTTTGAGAAACGCTGGGGCGATACCAGTGACACCTTGCTTGGTAGCGCTGGTGTTGCTTACCGTTATACCGATGATATTACCTTGCTAGCGAAAGACATTTATTCACGGGTGGATTATGATGACGGTAATCGCACTATCAATCGTTTTCAGTTGGGTGTGGCCTACCGTGACTATGACAGCAACCAACTCGATATGCTGGCAAAACTGGAACATCGTTTAGATGACAACAATACTGGCGATGACACTTATCACAAAGATACGACTATTTGGTCGTGGAACGGCAATTACCATCCAACACGTCCACTAACCTTGTCTGGTCGTTACGCAGGTAAACACACAGAATATACTGAGGACAGTATATCTAGCGACAATATTGCTCATGCTGTCTATGGCCGTGGACTCTATGACATTAGCGAGCGCTGGGATATTGGCTTGCAAGCCGGTACGTACTGGAATAAGCAAGCTGACGACTTAGCCTATATGCTTGGTGCTGAGGTAGGCTATAGCCCCATGACCAACTTATGGTTGTCACTTGGTTATAATTTTATGGGCTTTGAAGATGAAGATATTGCCTATGATGACAGTACTCAAGAAGGTGCTTACTTTAGATTACGCTTTAAGTTTGACGAAGATTTGTTTAAAAGTAATGACCCGCGTAAAAACCAACGCTTAAATGATGAGCCTAGCTTGTAAATAGTTATAACTGGCTTATAATCTGCCTACAACTTACCGCTATGTCTATAGAATGACTCTATAGCTAGCTAGTGGCCAGTTAACTAATCATCGTAATACAAGGTTGGCGTTATGTTTAACCCTACAACTCTAGCGACTGAATCAGCCGCTAGCAGACCTCAGCTGTTTCAATTATTGACACGCACTGCGTTATCAGCGGCATTGTTACTAACACTTATGCCATCTGTGCAAGCAGCGGGTAACAATATTCCAGATAACGCTAAAAATGTCTCAACGACTACTTTTTCTGATGTTTTTAAAGAACGGGCAACTGCTTGTCACAACGGCATTGAAGCACAAACTTCGAATTCAAAACATCCCAATCACCAAAGTTCACAGCATCAGAATATAGATTGTATGCTTACACAGTTACGTGTGTATCAACAACCAGCTGACCACTCCTCACGTCAACAATACTTCGCTTATAAAGCTCAAGCTTGGCTCAATTATGCCTCGCATGAAGACAGTATCAAGAGTCGCTCATCTGCAGGCGTACATGCTTTACAGAGCGCTACTGCTCTCTTGAAAGCGCTGCAAAATTCTGAAGAGACTAGCCTCAACTTAACGACCGATATTCCCTCGACGTCTGCATTGATGCGCCCTGATCTGTGGGCGAATTTAGTTGCTCTAAAAGACAGTGGTGGCATAACGACTGCGCCACGTGAGCTGGCATTTAGTGAAGTCGCTTTAATTTGGGCGGCAGCTAACCACTGTGATCACGGCTGGCGTCAATCTGCTAGCCAGTTTCGCATGGCCGATCGCTGGTTAGAACAAGCACGCGAAGCTTATGTCAATGCACACGATTCAAAAACCAACGTGGCACTTGAAGAGTTAGTAAATGACTATTACAAACAGTATGCGCCATTAGATCCGAGTGATGATAATTGTCGCGGTCAGGTATTGTAGTTGAACACTCAAATCTTAAGTATAAAAGCGATACATAGATAAATGCGTGTAGCTGCTTTAAGTTGTACCGACTACATCGACCGATTGGTTTATTAAGCTTTACTTTTAAATATTTACTTTGAAGAAAATTAATCAAAAAAAAGCTGGCATATTGCCAGCTTTTTTATTGTATTTTGTCAAACATTTTAACGATTTTTACGAGGTAACTTTTCTGGCAGATAGCAACGTAGATAAGCGATAGACGCTGTATTGGCTTCTTGTAGATAATTATCTGTAATACTACCATGACGACGATAAGACAAAGTAAAGATACCGTTCACTATGCTATAGGCAATCAGTAAAGTGTCCTGAATGTCTTCAAACTTTGGCATCTGATAGCGCTCTGATAGACGCTTATATATTAAATCAACAATTTGATGGTCCATATCTTCACCGAAGCTATCGCCTTCAAAATCTGGTGTATTGGTATCGTAGATCAGTTTGGCTTTGGTGGTATCATTATGATAGATATCTACGCAGCGGCTAATTAAAGCGTTCAAATACCCTTGCCATCTATCAAAATCAACAGTCTCAACGGTCGTTAATATTTCTAGGATTTCAATAGCGTTCAAAAAACGCAACGCTAAGAATATTGCTTCGATATTAGGAAAGAAATGATAGGCAGAGGCTCTTGGAATACCTGCTTCTTCGCACACAGCAGCCAAGGTAATATCGTTAATAGCATGAGTTTCACTCAGTTTTTTGGCACCCATCAATAGTTTTTGACGGCGTACGCGACCCTGCTGACTGGTAAACTTAAACTTATTAGGTACCAGTTTTTTTGCTAGCTCTGAATCTACCAACACATCTTCTATTTTGTCGTCTTTGTACTCACTCATTGTAAATCTCTTGGCGTTACGCCCTATTTTTATGACTATAATCTTCAGTGAATAGCGTTGATCCTAGATTGAAGGATTATTTGCTATCAGTTGGTAGTATCATGGTAAATATTACCGCTACCAAGCTCAATGAAGAAGCATCATAAACACTTGTACATTATCAAGTAAGGGACGTGAATGGATTGAAATATAATGTATATATTAACAATATAATAGGGTTAATCGTGAAGCTTTATCTTCGCTCTTATAATACCATGATCTGTGACTCTATCTGTATAATCCCACTTTAAATGGTCATTAAAATAATCTACCCGCTCGACCTGCCCTAAGGCAAATTTGCTATCAGGCAAAAATTCTTCTGAAACAAACAACTGATCGATAACTTCTGGCATACCTTGATAAATATGAGTATAGGCCACATCTTTCATCCAGCCATAACGAGCTTGAACCCGTGCGGCATCGAATAATGCGACATCGCGCATACTTTTATCATAATTTACCTCACCGGTCTCGGTCATGAGCTGAGTAGTAACGCTACCAGTAACATCATTCATGTCACCTAATAATATTAACGGCTCGCGAGTATGTTGCAGACGCTCAATAATAGACATCCGAATTGACGCTGCTTCTGCTGCTCTCATACATAGGCTGCGGAGCTTAGCGCGGACACGAATATTTGGATCATCCATATCTTCTAGCAAGTTACCGTCTTTGTCACGTAAGAAAAAGGCACGCTTGCTTTTTAAATGAGCAGTAATAACGGTTATTGGTTGGCCAAAAGCATTCACACGTAGTACTAAAGGTGGACGATTAAAGCGTTGATAAGGCCCCATATCAGGGATATCAATAACCGCTTTAGGCGCAATTTCTTCTAATAAAGTAGTCTCTAACTGCTCAAAGCGGCTAATAATACCAACAGCGGGCGTTTTTTGTGCGCCTTTGCCTTGCGTATATGAGCTGTTTGGGTCATTACTTGCCAGCGGAATCACCACGTGTTCTGGTTTGAAACCTAACGATACCGCGACCGCTTCTAATGCTTGGCTGTCCCAAACTTCTTGCACTGCAATAATATCAGCGTGAGCTTTAGCTAACAACTCCGTAATACCCTGTACTTTCTTGTCATAAGTTTTATGATCGTAAGCTGGCGCGTTGTCATAATAAATGCGATTAGGATTGGCTAAGTTAAGTAAATTGGCAGTAGCCATATAGAACTGCTTATGACTGTCGGTTTCAGTATAGCGAATCATAGGTTACCTATTGTTTTTATTTTTAGCTTTTAACGATACTTTCGAATTATTTGTTTCTCAATTTATTTATTTCGACATCTTTAATCTAAGGATTATCAAGAGTTGGTATTTTATTTAAGAACAATTAGGGCGTGTTGAACATTCGACCATAGCACTGACAGCGACTATTTTTTAGGCGATTCAAAGTCAAAAATATCTAGTTTAGTTATTCTAAGCGGATAGTTTTGACAAAGTAGCGGCAAAAAAGAGTCCTGTCCCAACTGTGAGCATAGCTCTTGTCTTGCAGACGGGCAAAGCAGTGCTTTGCTTACTCCGTCTTCAAGGCTGATGCTAAAACTGCCCCCCTAGCTATTCATAAGCAGTGTGTAGCAAATCTAGCTAAGGCATCTGCATTATCGTCGATTTGCCTCTTGTCTGGAACACTTTTAGCTATCAGCAGTGCTTATTTGTGAATGTTCAACACGCCCTATTCAATACTATTAATTTTTATACATTTTTTAGTACTTGCTCTATAAAAAATTGGGTTTACCAGTTAAAAGTAATAAGCTTGAATCTGATGATGTTTACTTTTTTCGTACTTTTTTATACCTAATAAAAAAGCTTCCAAAGTAATCTCTGGAAGCTTTAAGATAGCATAAATTATGTTGGTTAAAACCAGTGGTCAATAATTGCCTACAATTGATATAGCCCTAATAACAATTTAACAACGAGGTAGTAAGCTCTTGTATCGTTCTTTTACTTATTTTGATTTAATCCTTACCTACTAAGATTCTACCTCGTTACGCTTATCTATAATATTTTACTTTCTATAGCACGCTGTTTATTTATGATACACGGGTCCAAGCATCGTGTGAGGCTCTACGCGCATCCTTCCATTCCATACGTGAATCGCCTTTTACCTCGTTCCATGAACGTTCTAAATCAGCTTCGTGATCTTCAAAACGGGCGTCGGCGGGATAGTGGCCACGGTTAGCATAACCTACCGCATAAGCGGGATGCATGTCTCGATCAAAGTCATAGCCCTCTTTATGATAGTCGGCATTGGCATGTTCTGCGCGCCAGTACGCCTCTTCGTGAGTTGGATCGATTGCTTCTGCTGATGCATGGCCTGCACCGCCACCTGCAATGGCACCAACAGCTCCGCCGATTAGCGTCCCCAATGGACCTGCCATTGAACCAATAGCTGCCCCTGCTACTGCACCGCCAACACCACCAACCGTAGTGCCTACTGGATGCGAACCTGGTTCGCCAGTAATTGCGTCAGCATTTAATTCATCTTTAGATTCATCTGACATATTTTTTACTTCATGGCGGTCGATATTATCGCGATCGTTCATTACTCTTTCGTTTGTCACGCGATCGTCACCGGCCAATCTACGCTCATTATCGTCGATAATGCGTTCTCTATCACCTACTTCAAGGTTGTCATCAGTAATTACACGATCATTCGGATCCATTACGCGATTATTAGAGTCTGTAATACGGCCATCGTTATTCATAGTATTGTCCTTAAATTATTTATTGTATTTTGCTTTTATTGATTGCCAATCTAAACTAACCTAAAATAGGTTGGCTCTAAAATAGGTCAGCAGTCTTGTTCAACTCATTTAAAGTATAAGAAATTAAATGCGAAACCCGATAGGCCGAATATGTAAATTGTGTCCAAATTGCGATGACCTTACGTTACAGCATGTAGCTTTATGGAGATTTTGTACGCTAGCCTAGTGTTTTAAGTAACTTATAATGTGTCCTATATTAATCCTATTAAATATAGAGTCCTTTACTTTATTCATTGATTAGGTGATTCTTTTATATATCTATCAATGCTCTTTTGATGGCCTGTTGCCATTTATTGAGATGCTGCTCGCGACTATTAGTTGACATACTAGGCTCAAAGATACGATCGACTTGCCATGATGCTTTTATCGTTGCTTCATCATATAAGCCACTTTTTAGGCCCGCCAATAAGGCCGCACCTTTAGCGGTAATCTCGGTTTCTTTGGGGCGCAATACGGGCACACCAAGTAAGTCCGCTTGAAACTGCATTAGTAAATCATTATTCGCTGCGCCGCCGTCGACTCTTAGCTCGGTGAGAGGATGAGGACTGTCTTTTTGCATCGCAATTAATACGTCATAAGTCTGATAAGCAACCGCCTCTAAGGCAGCTCGCGCAATGTGTGCTTTGGTCGTACCGCGACTCATACCACTAATGCTGGCACTGATATCAGAGCGCCAATACGGAGCACCAAGCCCTGTGAATGCGGGTAGCACGACGACCTCTTCACTACTCTCTACTTGCAGAGCCAACGCTTCGACATCACAGCTTTGTTGAATCATACCCAGATTATCACGCAGCCACTGCACAATCGCACCGGCCATAAATACGCTACCCTCTAGCGCGTAGGTGACGTCACGTCCAGCCCTAGAATTAGGCGTTTGTAGCATACGCTTGCCGGACTGCATAAGTTGATTAATGGACAAATTATCCATATGGCTAGGCATGGACTTTCGTTGCCACGCTATGGTGGTCAGCAGTTGATGCTCACTTAGCTTGGGAGTCTGACCAATATTCATAAGCATAAAGCAGCCGGTACCATAAGTGTTTTTGGCCATACCAGCATCGAGGCAACCTTGACCGAAGAGCGCGGCTTGCTGATCCCCTAATACCGCATGAATGGGGATTTGCTTGGCAAACAGCCCTTTTTTGGTCTTGCCAAAGTCGCCATCAGAGGGTAATACTTTGGGTAATATTGCCATCGGTATCTCAAAACGTGCGCACAGTTCATCCGACCATGACAATTTATGAATATCATATAACAAGGTCCGTGAGGCATTGGTGATATCAATAATATGCTCGCCACCTGTCAGTTTATACATCAACCAACTGTCAATCGTACCAACCGCTATCTGGCCACTGCTTGCACGAGCTTTTATCTTAGGATTATGCTCAAGTAGCCACGCAATCTTACTGGCACTAAAATAGGGATCTAGCCGCAAGCCAGTGATACGTTGCACTTCTTGCGCCATATCATTGTTACTAGCCATAGCATCGCTCTTATTAGCGCTTTCAGCAGCAAGCTTCTTACAATAGCTTGCCGTACGGCGATCTTGCCAAATAATTGCGGGTGCCAAGGGTTTGCCCGTTTGTTTGTCCCAAATGACAATAGACTCGCGCTGATTGGTAATCGCAATGCTGGTGACATCGGTTGCTAGTAGCCCTGCTTGGTTAATCACATCATGAGCGCAGCTAATTTGAGTCTGCCAAATCTGTTGTGCGTCTTGTTCCACATAGTCGGCTTTTGGAGTTTGTAAGGTCGTCGGCTTTTGCACCATTTTAATCGGACGCGCATGGTCATCGTATAAGATCGCCCGACTCGATGTTGTCCCTTGATCTAAAGCCAAAATATATCCTGCCATCACCGACTCCTTTTTTTAATATCGCTTATCTTAATAGCCTGTTTTTTATAAACTGTATTTTTATAATCAGCATATGGATTATTACTGCACGCATTTATAGCCGACAAAAATATAGCATACACCATCACTATATGATGAGTGTAAAACCTACTCTATTAAAAACTTGATGTTTTCAAACCTTAATCCATTATAAACAGGGGCCTGAAAGCTAACAAATCTTTTATCATTTACTAATAAACAGTGCTATGATTCGCGCTAAAATTACTGTGCTATCATAAATTTAATATACATTCAATGGGAAACAAGATAATACTGAGCATTGACCCGTCACTATTGTGGCTCTACAGTGTACGCTTTGTTATTCATGATGGCTTTTTGAGGATTATTTAATATACATTTGTTAATTAATTTGTCATTATGCCCAGCTATACGTTATGGCAGATTAAAAAATACTAACACTGTGCGCTATTTTAAAATACCTTGCATTCTAATTAATGGCTTATGTAACTTATGAAATTTGTTTTGTCGTCTCTGCCTACTGCTGTGGTTACTCTTATGTTGACAGGGATGTCTGTACATACCGTAGCAAGCACTGATATCGACATGGAAAGCAGTCAGCTACAGGATGCAGTGACCCCAACCACAATCACACAAATTGTCGATGCTGACGATAGTTTTGAATCTGATAATATCGCAACGAATGCGAAAAACATGACAGTCGATGCAACTGTCGAGACCAATGACAGTGCGCAAAAAAAAGGCTTGGCCACCCTTATCGATCCCGTTACTCATAAACGCATTGATAATAGTTATGCGCTAGAAGTCTCCAGCTTTTTGAGTCTTGAGCAGGCGCAAGATATCTTATTGCAAGTCTCACCAAAACTTGCCGCCAATCAAGCAGCTATTGCGTCCAGTGAATATCAAACGGATGCTCTCAAAACGATAGACAATCCTTTTGTGTTTGCGCGGTTATCGGCTAGTGCTTATACCTTACAGGGCGATATTAACTTATCAGGGCTAAAAAATGGGATCGAAAATGAGGTGAATAATGCGGTCGGTGATATTGTTCCACCTATTCCTTCTATTCCCCCGCTACCTAATTTTGGCGAATTGGTCGGTGAGCGCATTCCAGACTCCTATGACTTTAAGCGTTCAGGATCAACGACGGGCGCAGGTATTGGTGTTGTCTGGCCGATTTATACCGCTGGGCGCACAACCGCTTTAACGGGCGCATCAAATGCACGCACCCAAGAAGCAGTAGCGGACAGTCTATTAGATAAAAATGAGCTGTATAACACCCTGATTGAACGTTATTTCAAAGCTCAACTGGCTATCATCGCCGCCTACCTACGTGAAGACGCCTATGACACCTTACAACAGACCGATCATATGGCAAAGCGGCTATTCGAAGAAGGGTTTATCTCGCGGGTAGATCGTCTAGAAGCACAGGCTGCTCTGGCGGATGCAAAGAGTGAAGCCGTTAATGCCAATAATGATGCGCGCCTTGCTATGATTGCCTTGCAGCGCCTACTACGTACAGATTACCGTATCAAGCCTACCACCCCATTATTTGTCTCCAGCCGTCCATTACCAGATGTAGACTACTTCCAAAAGTTAGCACTCAATAATCATCCAGGGTTGCAAAAAGTTGCCGCCAAAAGGGCGCAAGCGCAGCAACTACACGCACTCTCAGATACCGGCTATAAACCCACGGTAATGCTATATGGTTATGGACAAGTCGAGAAAGACCCCAGCTGGGTCGCTGGTATATCTGCCAGTTGGAAGCTGTGGGGCGGACTCGACAAGACAGCATCGTTAGCCTCAAGCAATGCCAAGATACGTCAAGCAGATTTATCTGAGATTGAAGTGAGTGACAATCTGCTGCTACTGGTCGAAAAAAACTGGCACGATGTTAATAATGCTCAGTCCCGTTATCAAGCATTACAGAGCAATGTTGATTTGACTGCCGAGGTATTACGCCTGCGCCAACTTGGACTACAAGAAGGTGTGAATACCACCATTGATGTGGTACAAGCACAAACACGATCGCTGAAGGCGCGCACTGAACAGGCGCAGGCTGCGAATGATTATGTGCAAGCGCTTGCTTCATTGATGCAAAGCTGCGGTACCCCATTAGCATTTAACGCTTATTTGAATGCTGCTGATATCCAGCTGCCAACATTATACAAAGAATAATATTTGTAAAAACGATAATATTGATGATATCGAAGACAATGGAATAAAGCACTCACTACTATATGGCTATGCTATGAACAAATCTACTAAAGCAGAAAAGTGGCAACACCTTGTACTCAGAACATGGCGAAATACTAACAAATCTAATGTTTGGGCACATTGCGCCAGCGTAGGGTTTTTTGGTTTTTTATCTATTTTTCCAGTAATGGCAGTGTTTGTGCTGATTTATGGTTTGGCTTTTTCACCTGCTGAAATAGAAACACAAATCTCATTTCTGCGTCCATTCATGCCTCCGACAGTATATGACGTTCTTGATGCACGCTTGAGTGAGCTGGTTGCTAACACCACATCACGCCTGACTTACAGTCTAATTCTCTCAACATCGTTGGCACTTTATGCAGGCTCTCGCGGTATCAAATACTTAATTATCCTTATAAACCTTGCCTTTAATATCACCCAAGAGCGAAATTTTATACAAGGCCTCATCCGCGCAATTGGTCTGACTTTTGCAGCACTAGTCGTGTTTATCATAGCGCTGGCATCGATTGCTGCCATTCCATTAGTAGCCGCGTACTTTCCTTTTCCACAGATAGCAAAGACTATTGCGCTTTGGAGTAGATGGCCTATATTAGCGGTCATCATATTCTTTAGTTTTCTAGGCCTTTATCATTTTGCACCAAACCGCGAAACGGTAAGTTTAAAAAGACTAATACCGGGAGCTGCCTTGGCGACCATTCTTTGGATTCTATTGTCTGTTGTGTTCTCAATCTATGTACAAAACTTTAATAACTATAGTGCTGAATTTGGCGCGCTTTCAGCTGCCGTAGTAATAATGCTGTGGCTGTATTATTCCGCATTTATCGTGGCACTTGGTGCTGTTTTTAACTCTGAAATTACAGAAAGCGCTAAGTCTGAAGCTATTCAAGTTTACCCTTAAACAGCTTGTTAAGCGATTAAATAAACCCTTTATTCTCTCCTCTACCGCTTTAGGAAACCTGCTGTTATGTCCGAACCTCACAATGACTCTGATAACACTAAAGAATTAGACCCATCAGATACTCTTGATAACGAGCAAATATCTAATGCAGCTGAAACTGATACCGTAGAGCAAATAGCGCCTAACTATAATCGTGTCAGATCAGAGGCAGCAACCGCGAAAAAATCATCTGCGATAAAAAAGGCCATTCTTACGCTACTGATTATTATAGTGCTGGGCGTTATCGCTTATGGCTTATTTAAAAGCAATGAACACAGCGAGCCAGAAATCATTACCTTACAAGGGCAGATGCAAATGCAGCAAACGTCCATCGCGGCAAAAGTGCCGGGACGAATTGCTCAAATCTTGGTCACTGAAGGCGATACAGTCACTGTGGATCAACAGTTGATTGAGATGGATTCACCCGAAATTACGGCTAAGATTAATCAAGCGCGTGCAGGTAAGCAGATGGCTCAGAGCCAACTGGACAAAGCAGAGAATGGGGCTCGCCCGCAAGAGATTGCGCAAGCAAAAGCGGCGTGGCAAGCCAACAAGGCAGCGTCTGATCTAGCAGCAAACACCTATGAGCGTGTCAATCGCCTTTATGAAGAAGGCTTAATGGCACGGCAAAAGCGCGATGAGTCTTATGCTCAATATCTGGCCACTCAAGATCAAACGGAAGCGGCACGCCTACAATACGACTTAGCGATGGAAGGCGCACGTAGTGAAGACAAATCAGCAGCAACCGCACAAGTAGCCCAAGTGGATGCAAAGTTAGAAGAAGCGCTGGTCGCTCAACAAGAAGCCAGTCTAAAAAGCCCTATTGCTGGTATCGTCGATAATGTTATCGTGAGCGCAGGCGAAGTCATCGGTCAAGGCGTGCCACTATTAACCTTAGTCAATACCAATGATCAATGGGTAGTCCTCAATGTCACTGAAACTTATTTAAATCAATTTGCCATTGGTCAGCAGTTTACCGGTACTATCCCTGCACTATCATCACCTGAAAACCCCTACTCTAAAAAGTTTACTGTCTATGCGACCTCATCATTATCTGACTTTGCCACTTGGCGACCGACCAATAATGACGATGGTTTTGATGTGCGTACCTTTGAAGTCAAAGCACGACCAACGACTCCAGACTCGCGTATTCGTTCAGGAATGAGTGTCATCGTACGCATCAATCCACAAGCGGTTGACCCAAAACTTGCCAATACTCAAACTACTAATCAGGCTCAAGAGTAAACTATGCGCCTTATTAAGGCTTTTTTACGCAGTGCCGCCTATGAGCGTCGTTTTTTAGCCAAAAATCATTGGGACTTTGCAATGGTGGTTTGGGTACCGCTGGCAACAGTATTGCTGATTTGGTGGATATTTTCGCAAACGCAAATTACAGATTTGCCTATCGGGGTTATTGATCAAGACAATAGCCCTGTTGCCAATACGGTCGTGCGTTATTTAGAAGCCAGCCCTGACATTACTATCAAGCAACGCTACTACTCGCCAGCCGCCGCTGAAGCCGCTATTTTACAGCGAGACATTTATGCTGTGGTCATTATTCCTGAAGACTTCGAACGTAATATCTTATCGAGTAAACCGGCACCTATCGTCTTGCAAGTAAACGCCCAATACGGCACCCATTCCGGTATTATTCAAAAAAGCGTGCAATCAGTCGCTGGCACTCTATCCGCTGGTGTTGAGATACAGCGCTTGGTCAAGCAAGGTATGGCACCATCACAAGCCGCGATCGCTTACTCGCCCATTGGTATTCAACGCACTAGCCTATTTAACGCGGCGACTAACTATCAGCAATTTTTGGCATCAACAGTCATTCCTGCGCTATTACATATATTAGCAATGGTAATCGGTGCCACAACTATCGGTCGCGAGCTCCGCGATAAACAGCTTGGCCGTTGGTATCGTTTTATTGATACAGGGACACCCGATGTCACCTTGTTTAAACGTTCTGAGACAGTATCGGTTTTAGAAAACAAACAAGATAGCGTGCCGGATACTGAGCCATTGGCGCGCTCGAAAGCGCCCAAACCAGTCAGTATCTTAGTCTTGCTATTTGGGTTATTGGGCAAATACTTCTGGCCGATACTGGCTTATAGCTTGTGGTCGGCATTGGCGCTATGGCTGGCAACCCCACACCAAACCCTTGCTATCACCTCTATTATTGCGACTTATATCGGTCTTGTATTACTCATGATACTGTCATTTTGGCTCGGTGCTATTTTTACTTTGAATACATTTTCACTGCGTATGGGTTTATCGACCACCGGTTTTATTTCAGCCCCTTCTTATGCTTTTGCTGGAGTGACTTTTCCTTACATCGCGATTAGTGATAGCGCCAAGCATTGGTCAGATATACTACCGCTGACCCATTACCTTAAGCTACATATCGCCCAGTTACAGATGCAGGCGCCGGTGGCGGTCTCTCTACCGATTGTTTACGGCTTAACAATAGCAACTTTAATCACGATGATATTGACCGCCTTGTTAACCAAACGCGCGCTTGCGCATCCTGAACGCTGGGGGGCACGCTAATGTCGTCACAATCAAAAAATAAGCTATCAAAATCTACGTCAGCATCTACGGTCTTGCCCGTATCGCAGACATTTTGGGTAAGCTTCATCCGGACGCTCAAAGATATCTTCGCTGATAAAGGCGTGATCTTGATGCTCATTATCGCACCAATTATTTATGGATTCTTTTATCCATGGCCGTATTCAGCTGAGGTGGTCAATCATGTACCGGTTGGTATTATTGATCATGACAATAGCAAGCTATCGCGTACTATTGTCCGTTATGCTAGCGCCAGTCCGCAGCTAGACACTGAGCGTTTCATCAATGAACAAGCGGCTAAAGAAGCCATGTGGTCAGATCAAATTGCCGGCTATATGATTATTCCGAGTGGTCTTGAGCAGCAAGTATTATCAGGAAAAGCCGCTAATGTCAGCGTCCTTGGTAATGGCGGCTATTTTATTTTGAATAAAAACGTCCAATTAGGGTTTTTGCAGGCAGTAAGTACGGTATCAGCAGGGATTGAGGTTAAGAAAAAAGTGGCGCAAGGGGACTATCTACCTACCGCCTCGCAAAACACTCAAGCAGTGCCGCTACAGATTATTCCTTTATATAATCAAACGGAAGGCTATGGTGCTTACGTCGTGCCAGCAGTATCTATTATTATTTTGCAGCAAACACTCTTGATGGCCACGGCGATGCTGATTGGCACGTGGTATGAGCAACGCCGTCATGTCACTAGTATTCGCGGCTGGTTCGGGCGAATTATGGCACTCAGTCTGCTCAGTTTTATTATCGGCTGTTTTTATTATGGCTGGGCATTTGAGCTTCATCATTATCCACGCGGTCAAAATATGCTGGGCAGTTTGTTATTTTTATTGCTGTTTTGTCCGACTGTAGCGACGCTTGGCTGCGTGCTTGGGCTGTGGTTTCGGCAGCGTGAGCGTAGTATGCAAATTTTGATTTTTATCTCGCTACCGATATTTTTCTTAAGTGGTTATCCTTGGCCGGCAAACCAACTGCCCGAAGCGTTACAACTGGTGCGCTGGCTGGTACCCACTACGCCCGCTATTAATACTTCTGTACAACTCAATCAGATGGGTGCCAGCGTCTCGCAAGTTGCCACAGGGTTTTATGCGCTTGCAGCGCTATGGCTACTTTACTTTATGCTATTGATGCTTTTCCAGTGGTGCACTCAGGTTATTAATCATACCGCTCAAAATAAAACAATTTATTAAAAATATAGCGTGGATTCAATCCACCGTTCAATAAAAAACGATATAAGAAATAAAAAGCATCATTAACTATAGCCAATAAAAAAGCGCCTACTAGAATCGTAGACGCTTTTATTAATAGAATATTTTTTAGTGCTACTTAAAACACCCGGTTAAGACCATTCAATGCCGCTACCCGATACGCTTCTGCCATGGTTGGATAGTTAAAGGTGGTATTCACAAAGTACTCAAGCGTATTGTTGCTTTTACACTTCATGACGGCCTGACCAATATGAATAATCTCTGAAGCATGGTTGCCATAGCAATGAATGCCTAATACCTCTAAAGTCTCACGGTGAAATAATATTTTTAATACCCCTGTACGCTCACCGATGATTTGAGCGCGTGCCAAGTGTTTAAAGAATGCTTGGCCTACTTCATAAGGCACTTTTTCAGCAGTTAGCTCTTGCTCAGTCTTACCAATACATGAAATCTCAGGAATAGTATAGATGCCTGTTGGTACGCTAGAGACAGGTTCAGCATCCAGATCACCCACCATAAAGGCAGCGGCACAGCGACCTTGGTCATAGGCAGCAGAAGCAAGAGAAGGCCAGCCAATCACGTCACCACCGGCATAGATATTTTCAACTTCAGTACAATAAGTATCATCTACGCTTAACTGACCACGGCCATTGGCTTTGAGCCCAACCGCGTCTAAATTCAAACTTTCAGTATTACCTGAACGACCATTTGACCAAAGAATTGCATCTGACTTGATTTTCTTACCACTCTTGAGATGCAAAATAACATAATCATCATGAGTCTCTAAGTAATCAATTTCTTCATTACTGCGAATGACAACACCAAACTGTCTAAAGTCATGGGCGATAGCATCGCTAATCTCACTATCAAGATAGCTAAGCAGTTGGTTTTGATTATTAATTAAGTCGACTTTATAGCCCAAACCGGTAAAAATAGAAGCATATTCGCAACCAACCACACCCGCACCATAAATGATAATTTTTTTGACCACATAATCCATTTGTAGGATTTTGTCAGAGTCAAAAACCCGCGGATGATCGAAGTCTAAAATATCAGGACGATAAGGGCGGCTCCCTACGGTAATAATGGCTTTGTTAAAGGTAATAGTTTCAAAGGTATTTTCATCAATTTCAATGCGCAAGGTATGTTTATCAACGAAGCTTGCCCAACCTTGAATAACTTCAATCTGGTTGCGCTCATAAAACCGCGTGTGCGTACTAACCTGCTGACGAATCACTTGACGCGCTTTGGTCAAAACAATATTTAGTGGAACTTGTTCATAATCCATTCCTTTGATGAACATCGGGTCACGGCGAAAGTTAATCAAGTTAAATACAGACTGACGCAGCGCCTTACTCGGTATCGTACCCACATGAGTAGAATTACCGCCGACTTGCTCACGCGGGTCGACAACCACTACTTTTTTGCCAGATTTAGCCAACTTCATGGCAGCTGCTTCACCAGCAGGTCCGGCGCCTAATACGACGGCATCATACTCAAACTCATGCTTATCGCTCTTTAGGCGTTTTGAGTCTTTGCTGAAGCCCGATTTAATATCAATACGCGTATCATCGAGCGGATTGACCAAATCAGGATGATGCATGATATCGTCGGTTACTTGCCCATATGTTTGCTCAATTTGTTCTTTCTTATCTTCATCTTTGGTACGCTCAGATGTGGCCACTGGCGCGCTACCGCTGTCTTTATTAGAAACTTCAGTATGAGTATCTTCACCGGTATCATTGGTGGCATCGTCTTTACTTTTTCCCATGATGTTCTCTTTATTTATTTGTTTATTAGTTTGGTTGTCTATTAGCACATTTGGGGGTTTGTAGAGCATTTTTCTATGCTGCTAGTATGGTATTAGTTTCTATGCTACTAATGTATGCCCACCATACGTTGTGATAAGATATTTTGCAATATCCAGTGTCCAATCGAGCTGATATATCCTTAACCAATACGACGTTTAAGACCCGTCATCTGTAAGATACGGGTGGCAATCTCTTCAACTGACATCTCTGAGACATCAAGACTTGGAATACCTTGCGAGGTGTAAATACCTTGTATGGCGCGCTGCTCTTGCTGACACTGCTGATAGCTCGAATAGCGACTGCCTGCGCGGCGTTCTTGACGAATTTTCACCAAGCGATCGGTATCAATAATCAGGCCGAACAGCTTGTCTTTATGCTCACGTAGCGCTTTTGGTAGCTGATTGTCATATAAATCATCTTCGGTCAGCGGATAGTTGGCCGCGCGAATACCGAATTGTAAGGCCAAATATAGTGACGTTGGTGTTTTGCCCGAGCGTGAGACCCCAATTAGAATAATATCAGCCATACTATAATGGCGAGTTCGCGCACCATCATCATTATCTAAAGCAAAATGTACCGCATCGATACGCTCTTTATAGGTCTCAGAGTCCACATTATCATGCGCATGACCTGAGTCTCCATCAGGCTCAACGCCCGTTTCTTCAGCGATACGTCCAATTAAACCTTCATACATATCCAAATTACAGCCCTGCGCCGAGTTAATCTTTTCGCGAATATCAGGATTAACAATAGTATCGAACACTAACGGCAGCAGACCATCACGTTGATATGCCATATTAATTTGCTCAACCGCATCTTCGGCGCGCTCTAAGCTATCTACATACGGCAACACCCGCGTCTCAAAAGGCACAGTGGCAAACTGACTTAATATAGAGCGTCCCAAGGTCTCAGCAGTAATGGCGGTGCCATCAGAAATGAAAAACGCGCTTCTTATGGTTTGCGAGTTGTCTAAACTTAAAGCATGGCGGTTTTGAATAGTGGGCTTATCCTGTTCGGACGGATGGTTAGCGTACATAATTTAAAGACCTCGATAGTAGCGCGCTATGATGTATGATATTCATGATGCTGAAATTAACAATATTGGGATCAACAATACTGGCATTAATGATACGGTGATGAGTCATGCTGAAAGGCATTTGATGGTTTCTTATCGTACGCATATCTAGTCATACGAATCTAGTAAAAATCTTACCTTTATAACAATACCTTTTGTAAAGATACTTTTTATAACAATGAGGAACGGAATGATATTGACCTTCGGGTAGCTTGTTATGCAGCGTCAGCATTTATCAACTTAATCATCACATGCGTCATCGCACACTAGATATTTATGCCCTACATTATACGCTTAATAGACGCTTAATAGACGCTTAATAGGAATTAATGTTAGCATAACGTGTTAGCAACGACACCGACTTGCCATCCTCTATCTTGTATTAATTTCTATATTATTAAAGATTATGTTTTATATATAGAGATGCAACTTAAGGGAATATATAAAGCATTTTTGCAACCTCTCATTACATACTATTGAAACGATCTTTTACTCAACTATCGACCAAGTTTCATTAAACGCCATAATTTGTATCTTTTTCATGATTTTTTTAGTTTAACCCCTCGAAATTGTCCAAACATAGCGGTATAATCGACCTTTATAATCCTTACTAAATAACCTTATTTTCTGGAGTTATCATGGCAGCGCACTCTACAGCACTTGTAATCAATCTTGATCAGCTAGGAAAAAACGACATTGAGACGGTTGGCGGTAAGAACGCCTCACTAGGTGAGATGATCAGCCATCTGTCTGATTTAGGTGTTAGTGTTCCAGGTGGCTTTGCTACAACCTCAGATGCATTCAATCGCTTTTTGACCGAAACCGGCTTACTTGACAAAATTAACAGCGAGCTTAAAGAATTAGATGTTAATGACGTTAATAAGTTGGCGGTTACTGGCAAAAAAATTCGTAACTGGATTGTTGAACAGGAATTACCAAAAGATTTAGAGCAAGAAGTGCGTAAATCATTCGAAGAAATGAGTGACGGTAAAGACATCGCTGTGGCCGTACGTTCTTCTGCCACTGCTGAAGATTTGCCAGATGCGTCATTTGCTGGTCAGCAAGAAACTTTCTTGAACATTCGTGGCATCGATAACGTCCTAATCGCCATTAAAGAAGTGTTTGCCTCATTATATAATGACCGTGCCATCTCTTACCGTGTGCATAAAGGCTTTGAGCATGAAGGCGTTGCCCTATCTGCTGCTGTACAGCGTATGGTACGTTCAGAGACTGGTGCAGCTGGCGTCATGTTCACGCTAGATACTGAAAGCGGCTTTGACCAAGTGGTGTTTATCACCTCAAGCTACGGCTTAGGTGAGATGGTTGTGCAAGGCGCGGTTAACCCAGATGAATTCTATATCTCAAAACAGCTATTAGCCAATGGCAAGCCTTCGGTTATTCGTCGTAATCTGGGTAGCAAGCAGAAGAAAATGATCTATGGCGATGAAGGCAGTACTGCTAAATCGGTCAAAATCGTTGACGTTGAAAAACAAGACCGTATGCAGTTCTCTTTATCAACTGAAGAGCTGACGTCACTTGCCAAGCAAGCGATGACTATCGAAAAGCATTATGGTCAAGCGATGGATATCGAATGGGCAAAAGACGGCGATACCAATGAAATCTTTATCGTTCAAGCCCGTCCAGAAACCGTTAAGAGCCGTCAAGACAGTAACGTCATGGAACGCTACGTCATTAACACCACTGGTGCTAAAGTATTATGTGAAGGTCGTTCAATCGGTCAACGTATCGGCGCGGGTAAAGTACGCATCGTTAGTAACTTAAACGAGATGGACAAAGTACAAGAAGGTGACGTTCTAGTTTCAGACATGACTGATCCTGACTGGGAACCCGTCATGAAGCGTGCGTCGGCTATCATCACTAACCGTGGTGGTCGTACGTGTCACGCGGCGATTATCGCTCGTGAGCTTGGCGTTCCTGCTATCGTTGGTTGTGGTAATGCTACTGAGCTGTTGGTTGACGGTCAAGACGTTACTGTCTCTTGTGCTGAAGGAGATACTGGCTTCATTTATGAGAGTCAGATTGACTTTGAAGTTCAGACCAACTCTATCGAGTCTATGCCTGAGCTTGCATTCAAAATCATGATGAACGTCGGCAACCCAGACCGTGCCTTCTCATTTACCCAAATGCCAAATGAAGGTATTGGTCTTGCGCGTCTTGAATTCATCATCAACCGTATGATCGGTGTGCATCCAAAAGCGCTATTAAATATGAACAGCCTACCGCGTGAAGTGGCGCAAGCGATTACCGAACGTATTGCTGGTTATGCCTCACCCGTAGACTTCTATATTGATAAATTGGTTGAAGGTATCTCAACCCTAGCCGTTGCCTTTATGGATCAGCCGGTTATCGTTCGTATGTCAGATTTCAAATCAAACGAATACGCTAACTTGCTTGGTGGTAAATTATACGAGCCATCAGAAGAAAACCCAATGTTGGGCTTCCGTGGTGCGAGCCGTTATGTCTCTGACAACTTCCGTGACTGCTTTGAGCTTGAATGTAAAGCGCTTAAGCGGGTTCGTGATGAGATGGGTTTGACCAACGTCGAGATTATGATTCCATTCGTTCGTACGGTTGATGAAGCCGCTCAAGTGATTGAGCTGCTTGAGAAAAATGGTCTGAAGCGCGGTGAAAATGGCCTACGCATTATTATGATGTGTGAACTACCAACCAACGCCTTGTTAGCAGAAGAGTTCCTAGAACACTTCGATGGCTTCTCGATTGGTTCTAATGACTTAACGCAATTGACCTTGGGTCTAGACCGTGATTCAGGTATCGTATCGCATCTGTTTGATGAGCGTGATCCTGCGGTCAAAAAGCTATTGTCTATGGCCATTGATGCTTGCCGTAAAGCAGACAAATACATTGGTATCTGTGGTCAAGGTCCATCAGACCATCCAGACCTTGCTTACTGGCTCATGGAGCAAGGTATTAGCTCAGTGTCACTTAACCCTGACTCAGTGCTCGATACTTGGTTCTTCTTAGCGGGTGAAGAAGTAAAATAATCTGTCGCAGTAACACTAGTACATTTTATTATTAGGGTTCGTTTGCCAATCATCAATAATTTTGATGAAATGGTAAACCAACCCTATGCCGTATTTAGTACACGATTACGCTTCTAAAACAGCCCACTTGTGAATATTAAATACGCCCTAATATAATGATCTAAGATATGACCAACGATGTAGGCAACTATGCAGATTTTTCTTGCTCGAAATAACGTACAAGCGGGTCCCTATGACTTGGATCAACTTAATATCATGCTGGCGTCTGGCGAAGTAACGCTTGATGACTTAGTATGGCATGACGGTTTAGATCAATGGCAGCGTGTCGGCAACTTAACCGGTAATCAACATACTTACCGCCCTACTGCTGTGCCTAATACTTCCATTACTAACGACTCTATCGTTAATAATGTGACTGTATTTCCTGAAGATTCTGATACCAATCCAAACGGAAAAAGTAATCAGGACGGCAAAAAACTGTCTATTGATAGACTTTACGGTAAGCCTGAACGGCCAAAACCTGACGCTAAGAATAGCAAAGCTGACATGACAAGCAACCGTCATCAAACGCCACATAATAACGTGTCATTGAATAAGCCTAGCGCTACCAAACCTACTTCAGGTAAGGATAAGGTAGTCGGTAATATGATACTTGCGCCTATCATGTCGCGAGTATTAGCCACCGCAATCAATGCTTTGATGTATTTATTAGCGATTTTTCCGCTGGTGATGGCTTTGACTAAAATAGATGTAGACTACAGTAAGTTTCAAGACATCCAAAATATGGACGCCGCTTACCAGTATTCAATGACTCTAATGGAGAGTGTTCCAAGCACCACCCTGATGATGTCACAAGTGCTAGTGTTTGGTCTGTTTGCTTTGCAGCTGATATTTATAACATTACGTGGTCAATCGTTAGGGAAGCTAATTACCGGCATTCGGGTCGTGGATCAAACCACTCATCGTCTACCGTCTTTTATTAAACTTATCGGTATTCGCACCTTGCTGTTGTTTGTTATTTATAACTTACTGTTTTCGTTCACCAGCTTTTTAGGCTTTGTGGTCATTGGGATACATTATTATATGGCTTCTAAAAGCCCTGAAAATATCGGCTTGCATGATAAGTTAGCTAAGACTTTAGTAGTCAAAGCAGATAGCAGTCAATTGGTTAAACAGCCCAAAATAAAATAACTTATAAGTACAGTTATGAAAAATAAATTATATTATAGTTGTCAAAAAGCAGCGCTCAGTCGTTGCTTTTTTTAGTTATACCATCCATTGATAAGCATTTATTTATACTTATCTTTTTATAAACAGTCACGCGCTGATTAGCCTTTGTGTTAGTAAGCAGTTACTGTTATAATGTGGCGCTTTATAAAATAAGCTTAGCTCTTATTCTTCCTTAATTTTAATGTTTTATTCGAGCTAGGGCTTACTTTATAACTCTCCTTGCTATTGACATAGGGTCAATAGCTACTAATCCGTAAGGAGTCCATTATGCGACATTACGAAGTGGTGTTAATTGTACACCCAGACCAAAGCGACCAAGTGGTCGGCATGGTTGAACGCTACATTAAGCTAGTTCAAGACAATAACGGTATCATCCACCGTTTAGAAGACTGGGGTCGTCGTCAACTGGCTTACCCAATCGACAAGATTCATAAAGCTCATTACCTGTTATTCAATATTGAAACTAACGGTGAGACTTTAGCTGAGCTTGAAGAATTATTCCGTTATAATGACGCGATCATTCGTAGCCTAGTCATGCGCCGTGACGACGCAATCACTGAAGAGTCGCAGTTAGCTAAGAATGCCGATGAAAAACGTGCACGCAAAGCTACTACTACTAGCCGTCGTCCAGACAGTCGTAATGACGAGAATGACGACGACAATAACGACAACAGTGAAGACTAATTAAAGGAGAATACTTATGGCACGTTTCTATCGCCGTCGCAAATTCTGCCGTTTCACTGCTGAAGGCATCACTCACATCGATTATAAAGATGTTGAATTGCTAAAACAGTATATCAGTGAGAATGGCAAAATCGTACCTAGCCGTATTACAGGTACATCTACTAAATATCAGCGTCAATTAGCTACTGCTATCAAGCAAGCTCGCTTTCTTGCGCTACTTCCGTATACTGACAACCATCAGTAATTCGACGGTTAACTAGGAGTGACTCATGCAAGTTATTTTGTTACAGCGTATCGTCAACCTTGGTAAACTCGGTGAAACTGTCGATGTGAAACCAGGTTACGGACGTAACTTTCTTATCCCTCATGGCAAAGCGTTACCTGCAACTGCAGTTAACATTGAAAAGTTCGAAGCACGTCGTGCTGAACTTGAAGCCGAAGAGGCAGTAGAACTCAACGCCGCTCAAGAACGTGCTGATGCATTGACTGACGTTAATGTTATCATGCGCGCCAAATCAGGCGATGAAGGCAAACTATTCGGTTCTATCGGTACTCGCGATATTGCTGAAGCGTTGACCAATTCAGGCCTAGAAGTTGATCGTTCTGAAGTTAAACTTCCAGAGGGCGCTTTACGTCAAGTTGGCGAATATAACGTTGATATCCAGCTACATCATGACGTTATTGCCAGCATCTTAGTTACTATCTTATCTGAAGATGGTGATGACGAAGATCTAGCAGTAGAAGAAGATCAAAACGAAGATGACTATTCTGAAGAGTAATTTTTAGAACGTCTGATTCAGTTTGAAAAAGCCAGTAACTTAACGTTGCTGGCTTTTTTATGCTTATCAATATTTGCAAAGTTTTTATAAAAGTCCTATTTTATTTAAAAGTCAGCATCTACTGGCTTTATTTTCCACTGACGAATAATCTCATTGGACTCAAACGAAATATCCCCCATGTCATCTAGCAACTAAAGTTGCTTCCACGTAAAACTATTTGATATGGAAGTAACAGTCCATTACTATCAATGTTATTAACATATTTTTAAGATACTATTATGTTCTTATCACGACGCTAAATAGTACGATAAGTGTCTTTTTTTTATGAGCTTATCACTAACTAGAGAATTCATATGACATTTTACTCAACGCCAAATTATTCTGAATACCTACATGAATGGCTCAAGCGCGGCAGGAATTGGCACATTGAATATGAAGGCTATCTATCAAATCACATCACCCACAATTGGATTGCGTTAGATGCTGCGGGCGCTAACCACAAAAAAATGCAGTGGTGGGAGGATACTTATACTAAGAGAGCTACAAACAAAACTACTAAAGCTACTGGCAAAATATCTATCGGCTCTGCAAATAAGCTAGAAGCTCCTCGCCATAACCCAATAGACTACACAGAAATAACAGACGCCAACTGGTTGAATAATTTGCAGTCTATTCGGATTGCTTTTCCTTTGTATCGCGATTTTTTTGATAAAAAAATATCAGAGTTAGGCTTAAGCGCATGTCTTAAGCGCTATTACCCTGCGCTGTCAGAAGGCATGGCCGGTGCAGCGTTGCATGCTACGATACACCTTGGTTGGGCGGTTGATGTTGAATCTGCTGATATGGCGGCTGAAGGGTTAGCATACATGGCAACCGCATTCCAACCTCTGGCTACTGGCTCAATCCACACCAAACATCAGCTTTGGTCGCCCGATGCGCCTAGCCCTATTCAAGCGCTTAAGCAGATTTTAAATGACGATAGGATACCGCAACTGACTGAAACAGCCGATTCGTTAAGTAAAACCCAAGACTATAAAAAGCTAAATAGAGGTAGTTTTCAGCAGCGATTGATCACTTTTGATAATCCGCAACAACCAATGTCGCTGTTTCTCAACGAGGTTGTGACGCTTAGATTACCTGATATTGGACATGACTTGACCACAGCAATCGAAGAGTTAAGCGTTATTGCAGCGAGTGCCTTACTGGGCAGCAACGACGAATTTTTTATACTGCATGGGTTAACGAGCCTACACGCTGTTTTATGTATACTGCCGCATCTTGATGAAAATGCACAGAGAAATGCTTTAGGCTATTGGTTTAGAGCGCTGGTGGCTACTATCATAATTCAAGGCAGCCCTGGAATGAAAGATACCCTTGCACTGCTTGAGGAATGGAACGCAAATGAAGGTAATAAAAAAGCTAGCGGCTATCAGTTGAGTGACGAACAAAAAGCTTGGTGGCTGCAAACTCTGAAATCTACCACAGACAGTCTGGATGAGCATGTGCCGAAGGCGGTTTACGTTTTAAAGCGTTGGGCTGAATGGCAGTCGTTCTCTAGTGCATCGAATGATGTATATGCTAAAGCGGCTCGTAATTTGGTAGCAGCCAATGCGAGTGGCGAAGTACAGGATAATTTACGGTTTAGTAAGAGATTATCAAAAGCCTCGCAAGATAGTCGTAGAAGGTATGATTGAGCTATATGGCTATAAAGAGACCTTATCTAAGAATCTGTATTTGCTGCACTACTTCGAATTAAAGTGGCGGAGGCTCATAAGAGCATAGAAAGCGATTAAATTTATATTTCTGGCTTTTTTGTGCAGTGGACGCGGGTTCAACTCCCGCCATCTCCACCGAATTTTGATAGATAAAACAGAAATTTGATGTTACTGGTTTCTTGTATCTAGCTTATGATATTCAATCTATTTCAAGACAAAACACGTATGGGTTAATTAAAAACGATTACTGTTCTTCACATAGTCGTAAATACATACTACTTTGCAGAAATTACTTGAAATATTCTTAGTTGTTAATGCTTCATCAATATGCTTTTTTAATATTTTTAATAATACATCTAAATCTTGTTTGATTAAATTGAAATCCATATAAGGAAGCATTCTCAGAAAAAGCCCGAAGTCTCCCCATTGATATAGTTCATTAACACCAATATTTATCTCTGGTATACTTCCGGCACGTCTTTTATCACTACCTTGAGATTGAAAATCTTTTACTTGAATACCAAACTTAGTAGCAACGTTTTCAGAAAGCTCCGCCCCATCAAAAAGCTTACCATTATAGTCAATTAATCCTGTTTTATTCAAAAAGTAAAAAATAGGTATCCGAGTATTACCTTTACATCGCTTAGGTAATACATCGTTAACTACTTGCTGCCAATTGTAATCACCATTTTCAAATACTACTTCACGAATGAGGTCGAAACGTTCTAGACCGATTAAACCTTTACTAGCCATAGTTTCAGATCTTTTTACCATCGAAATTGCACCGTAGCCAACAACAAATTCGGTTTGTGTATGGTCGTCAGAAACTGCTTCTGAATCTCGAACATACAACTTTCCTTTTGGATCGTCAGTCAATACAAGTTCATAAAGCTCATCCTTGATAGCTCTAAATAGATGAGCAGGAATGCGTCTTTTTGTTTCGCAAAGAACTTCGAATATCTCTTTATAAGAGGAGGTCTGTACATACTTAACTGGTATTTTTTTGTGAATCACGGAATCACTAATAGTCGATTCTTTAACTTCCGGATCCCATTCTACAAAAAGTAATTTATTCTTCAGAAAATCTAAACTTTTATCAGGAAAGCAACTCAAAATATCTTCTAGAATTTCAGCGATATGTGGGTCGGTAAGTGAATAACCTAAAAATATTACTGGCCTTTCTATGAACATAGTAAGCAATTTAGATGATAGATAGGGATTCTTCTTCCTATACTCATCATAGTCAGACTTAGTTAAAACTAAACTATTAGGCGCAGAGCAACAACCATGTATCTTGTATATCTCTGCTACTCCATGGCTGCGCCCTGTGATTAGACCATCTTGTCCAATAAAAGGTGTGAATTTTGGAAACTGTTGCTCTAAAAATCTGTCCCAGTTAGTAGTAATGATTCCATCTATATTTGCTTTTGAAAGCAACTCTATTTCATGAAGTAATTCAGCATCATTAGTAACTTTATTATGAGCTTCGCTAATAAACTCTGACATTGAAACTTTTAATGGAGACTGTTGATCAATCAGAAAGTCTTCTTTTTCTTCAAGCAAGGCTTTACCTTCACTCGTCTCCCACCATTCTTCTGAATAAACCTTTGCCAAATTCTGAGCGTACACAGTCGAGTCACCGTTTGATTGGGCTCTAAGCTTTACATGACTGACACCAATCCTTTCAGCAAACTGTTTTAATAAATCCTCCCAACAGTTGACTCCTAAATACCGTCTAGATACACCAGAACCAATAAATAAAATAGGTGATGCTTCAAATTGTTTAAAATGCTCTTCTAACTTTTTCTTAAAAGCCATAATAATTTTCCATAAAACTAATAGTATTAAGATTATGTCATTAAAAAAGGCCAACCACCTAAGTGATTGACCTTTTTTAAAATATTTGGTGGAGATGGCGGGAGTTGAACCCGCGTCCGCCAGCATTACGCTCATGAATCTACATGTTTAGTTTCTGTCTTTAGTTTTAGCTCGCACCGATCCGACAGTCAGGATGGATTGAGCGATTCTCTACTTTTGAACCCAAGCGATTGAGACAATCCCTTGTGGCGAGCCTATATGCGGACGCCTCAACTTAGTTGACCAACTATAGGTGATCAGCAACCAAGTAAGCAGGGTTTAAGCTGCTAGAGCGTAAGTTTCGTCGTTTGCGACTATAACAATATATGTTGGATTAACGAGAGGACATATACTCTCGACATGCATCATTGAGTTTCATCACCAGCGTCGAAGCCAGAACATCCCCAATAGAAGAGCGTATTGTACAGCAATTAAGCGCTTTGTTTCAACTAATAAAATATCAGCTTTACATTACGTTACACCTTATGATTTCGAGCCTTTTCCAATAACTAACGGAAGGTCGCTAATAATATTAGGTAAGAACGTTATTCAACCATTTACCAATACTTTGTATCTGCGGCATACATACCTGATGCGCCATCGGATAAGTACGATAATCAACGTTGTAGCCTTTATCTGATAAGAATTGCTTCGCTTGCTCACCAAGAATAACAGGGACGACTGGATCTTGAGTGCCATGTTCAATCAAAACCGGCAAGTCTTGATTGGCTGCGCTGTAGTCGATATTATCATTGGTTGCTAGATAAGTAGATAGTGCCATCAATCCTGCTAAACGCTGTGGATAGCCAAGTGCCACGTGATACGCAACTGCCCCGCCCTGCGAAAAACCAGCAATGACAATATGCTCAGGCGCAACGCCACGTTCTATTTCGCGAGTGATTAAATCATGTATTTGCTGGGACGATTGTTCAATCTGAGCGATGTCAACTTTACGCTCAAGGCTCATCTCGAATATGTCATACCATGCTGGCATCACCATGCCACCGTTAATCGTCACTGGACGCTGGGGCGCATGCGGAAAAATAAAACGCACTGCCATATCATCAGACAAGCCCAATTGCGGTACAATTGGCTCAAAGTCATGACCGCTGGCACCCAAGCCATGTAGCCAAATAACAGCGCGATCTATCGTTTTTTGGGCAGGGTTATGCTCGACAACGACAGTATCTAAATAATCACTCATAATTGATCCTTGATGCAATTCAAAAAAATTGAAAACGGGTTAATTTTGTAACTTTGATGCAACTGTCATCATTCCTTAAACATCATCCGATAATTTAAGTACTGGGTAGATGACAGTAGTGTTCATACTTATTATTTTTGCACTTCTTGTGAGGACAGTTTACATGACAATGTTAAATAATTCAGTGGCTAAGCTGAAACGGCTTAAAAAAGCACCATTGAAAAAATTCGGGACAATAGGTCTTGCTATACCGTTGGCAATCACCAGCACCCTGTTAATAACAGGCTGCGATGAGGATAGCGACTCATCAACTGAAGTGGTCCCGACTCCACCAGCGACTGAGCCGACTCAGTCTGTAGCATACACTTACGGGGTTCGACCGTTTTACTTGGTCAATGATATGGATGAAGGGCCACTGAAAGACGAGTTAATGGCATGCAGTGCGCAAACGCCCAGCAAGACGGACTTCTCTATCGCCCATCGCGGAGCGCCCCTACAGCTCCCTGAACATACTTATGACAGCTATGTTGCCTCGGCACAAATGGGCGCAGGCATATTAGAATGCGATGTGGCCTTTACCAGCGATGGCGAGCTGGTATGTCGCCACGCACAAAACGATTTACACACCACAACCAATATCCTCGCGACCCCCCTGGCTGACCAATGTACTGTACCACCAATAGTAGATGTCAATGGTGTACTGACCAATGCGGATAGCATTGAATGCCGAACGTCAGATATTAGTGCGAGTGACTTCAAAACCCTTAAAGGGAAAATGGACGCCGCCAACACACAAGCGACCAGTATTAGTGAGTATATGGATGCGACAGTCTCGTGGCGAACGGACTTATATTCACAAAATGGCGAATTAATGACTTTAAAAGAGCATATCGCGCTTGCCAGCAGCTTGGGCATGAAGCACACGCCTGAGCTTAAGTCACCCGTGGTTACCATGCCGTTTAATGGCTATAGTTTGGACGCTTATCGTCAACAGCTAATTGACACGTATAAAGCGGCAGGCGTATCCGCAAGTGATGTTTACCCGCAGTCGTTCAATATTGAAGATGTGGAATATTGGATCAAAAACGAACCGGCCTTTGGTGCCAATGCGGTTTACCTAATGGATGACAGCAACGAGACCGCTGTGAATAAGACTTTTGATAAAAATGACTCGACCACATGGCTGCATTCATTAGCTGATATCAAAGCGCGCGGCATTAACATTATCGCACCACCGCCATGGATATTGGTCACCACCGATGGTAATGGCAAGCTGATACCCTCAGAATATGCAAAGCAAGCCAAAGCCAATAATCTAGACATCATTACCTGGTCACTTGAGCGCTCGGGGCCATTGGCAGGTGGCGGTGATTGGTATTACAGTGATCTGGGCGACGCCATTAATAATGATGGTGATATGATGAATTATATCGATGTACTGGCGCAAAACGTCGGTGTTCAAGGCATCTTCTCAGATTGGCCAGCGACTGTCAGCTACTATGCCAATTGCAAAGGTTTAACATAACAGTTGTAAGAACAAAACATCTCGGTAAATATATCTAATAAAAAGGCCGACTTAGCAGCGACTAAGTTGGCCTTTTTTGATTATTTTTTTAAGCAGTCTTTCTGAATAGTAGTATTAATGCGGTTTGATGGCCGAATACTCAGTTTGCCCACCCCGCCTTTTCCATCAATTTTTCATAGCTTTTAGTGAGCAACCTCGCAATACGCTTGTACTTTTATGCTAGGATAATTTAACGATTTTTAGTATTCAGTACAGTTGGTGTTTATGACCCTATATCTATAGCTACCTTATAACGCTCTATAGCTATTTTTGAATAACCACTTTTGAATAATTCCTCTTAAACAAGTATACAGCCCTTATGACTCATATTTTATTGGTAGAAGACGATCCTGCTATCGCCATGTCTCTTAAAGTCACTTGCAAGCGTGAGGGCTGGCAAATCACATGGCTCGATAATGCCAGCAGTGTGCTACCGATGTTACGTAGTCAGCAGGCACAGACGCTATCAGCTATCATTCTAGATGTCGGTCTGCCAGATGGTGATGGCTTAAGTCTATGTCAACAAATCCGCCATACTTCTGATATCGAAGACTTAAAAGATATCCCTATCGTATTTTTGACTGCACGCAGCGATGAGGTCGATCGGATTTTGGGTTTAGAGATGGGCGGTGATGACTACTGTACCAAGCCTTTTAGTCCCCGTGAGTTGGTTGCGCGTCTCAAAGCAATTTGGCGACGTGAGCAACTGCTCTCTCAGCAGGCCTCGACCCACAGCGCAGAGGCTCATCAGTCACTTATTCCCCAAGCAGCAGATAATACAAATCCTGATAGATTCGCTCATAGCTCTAATAATAGCAATCCCATGTCAGCGCAAGCCTTGACTTTTCAGTGTAACGCTGGCATTTGGCATTATCAACCTCTTAACTACGCGCTTACGTGGCAAGACGCGAAGCTTGAGCTTAGTAATACCGAACGTAAGATTTTATTAACCTTACTACAAGCGCCCAATCAGGTTTTTAGCCGCGAGCAGTTATTGAGCGCGGTGAGCGACTATCCCGATCATCGCTTAGCGCGGACCATAGACAGTCATATCAAGTCCATTCGTAAGCAGCTGGCAGTCGTTGATGACAGTATCGATGTGATTCATACTCATCGCGGGCTTGGCTATGCGCTATGTCCTGCTTAATGAGTGAAGCTATCCGATTTGGCATAGCCGTATTTAAAATAGACCCCTAACACATGACATCACGCCAGCCTGATTCAAGCGATCGCAAAATAAATAGCAGCGCTAAACCCAGTCAAACCAACTGGTACGCAAAGCTGCATCCCATTGGTGCAACTCAGCAGACGAGAGTGCCTAAACGCCTCCTTAACTTAAGTATATTTTTTAGGATTTGGCTGGCAGTTGCTTTGGTGCTCATCCTATGCGGTGCGGTGATTTTTACTCAGCTGTTTGGCTACGTTAAGCCGACAGCGCAGCAAGTTATTGAAGATACGTTATTAGACACCAGTAAGTTGCTAGCAGCCAGTCTGCAAATACCACTGCGCTCAGGTCAGCTGTACAACGAGGACTATCAGACGCAACTTGATGCCGCATTTATTGGCACACCGATATTTGGAGAGGTTACAAATTCGGAATATCAGCCAAAAACATACAGCAGCTTTCGGGTGTATATTACTGATCGTGATGGCATCGTTATTTATGACTCGTTACCCTCGCCTGACAATGCTAAAGGTGAAGACTATAGCCGCTGGAATGATGTCTATTTGACTTTAAAAGGACAATATGGTGCTAGAAGTACGGTGCGCGATAGGCGGCAACTTAACAGCTCAGTCATGTATGTGGCACAACCCATAAAAGACGCGTCAGGCAACCTTATCGGTGTGATTAGCGTGGGCAAACCTGTCGCCAGTGTCTTGCCCTATTTGGATAACACACGCCAGCGAATGCTCATCACGGCTTTATTGATTAGTATTTTTGCACTGGTTTTAGCGGGGCTAGTGGCATGGTGGCTGAAGCAAAGCATTACCCTCGTTACTCAATATACTGGTGCACTGGCAGAGGATACCAAAAAACCTTATTTTTACTTGGGTCATGAGCTTAACAGCTTGACCAACACTATTGAAACTATGAAGCATCGGTTAGAAAACAGAGCTTATGTGACTGACTACGTGCATACCTTAACTCATGAACTCAAAAGTCCCTTGACCGCTATTCGAGCCAGTAGCGAGCTATTAGAAGATGATGGACTCGATAGCGATGACCGACAAATGCTTAGCCAAACCATCGGTGAGCAAAGCATAAAAATGCAGCAACTGATTGATCGGCTACTGCTACTGGCTAAGGTTGAGCAGCCGACGTTTAAATTAAACCGTCAAGCGTTGCCTTTGTTGCCAATACTGCATCGTTTAGCAAACGAAAGCAGCGCAAATCTACAACAGCAACATCTAGCGCCTATTAATATCACCATCAATGACCAAACCTTCTCCGCAACGACATCTATATCATCTGACCTTTTATCAAAAACAACCGTTTATGCGGATAGCTTTTGGTTAGTACAGGCCTTACAAAACATACTGGATAATGCGATTCATTTTTCTGACACTATTGTCTCTATCAATATCAATACCTCCGGCTCACATTCAGTGACGATTGATATCTTCAATGATGGCAAGCTACTGCCTGATTATGCTGTCACTAAGGTTTTCGATCGTTATTTTAGCCTATCGCATCATCACAGCATCGCCAATCAAAATCAATCACAGCAAAGCAATTCTAATCAAAATCAGGTATATAAAACCTATGATCAAGCACCAGATAATCTGTCCAGCACCACCCCAAAAAAAGGGACGGGACTTGGCTTAACCTTAGTAAAGCAAGTGGTTGAGCATCACGGCGGCACTGTTACTATCCACAATGTCACCGCCGACCCTACCCTCAACCAAGTTGCCGGTGTAATAGTGAACATGACACTACCCTTAGCTAAGCCTTAAAGATAGCGACTACTCTCTACTCTTGCCCTACTCTGAAATAAAGACTGTCTAATAATTATCATTCAAAGACTTCGCTACAATCCATCAGTTCTTCATCAAATTCACACGTGTTTTATATCTGTTTGTTTTACGATAGTGCTACTCGAATTCATAAACAAAACAGAGAGACAATATAGTATGAAAAATACGGTTGCTAAAAATTATTTAGGTCACAGTCGTCAACATTGTGCGCAAATACTATTAGCTCAAGGTATGGACAGTATTACCTTTGGACACTGGTTAGCGATTCCAAGCCAGCAGCTGTTACTGATCTTTCGGCATCAACACTGTGTCGCTGTTGATGGCTATCAGCGCGCAGCTTGAGCCCTGACTCAGTTAAGACGGTCTTTCTTTTTGAATATCCACAAAAAAGCCCTTTATACATCCTCTATCCAAACTCATGTAAGCTTGCTAGAAAAAACATAAAAGGCCAATCGTTCGACCATAAATAGCTTAGGTGATTGAGGTTACTGGTTGTTCAACATCAGTATTTTGACCACGATTTCGCAGATAATGATCGAGTAATACGATGGCTAGCATGGCCTCGGCAATGGGGGTCGCACGGACACCCACACAAGGATCATGACGACCTTTGGTCAGCATATCGACGGCTTCACCTTGGGTATTAATGCTCTTGCCAGCGGTCGTGATACTAGACGTAGGTTTAAGCGCGATACTGACACGAATGTCTTGCCCTGATGAAATACCACCCAAGATACCGCCCGCATGATTGGCAGTAAACCCGTCTGGCGTTAGCTCGTCACGCGCACTATGACCGAATTGTCCAGCAACGGCCATACCATCACCAATCTCAACGCCTTTGACCGCATTAATACTCATCATGGCATGAGCGATATCCGCATCTAAGCGATCGAATACGGGCTCGCCAAGTCCTACAGGCACGCCACTTGCGATAATATCAAGGCGCGCGCCGCAGCTGGTACCTTGACGGCGCAAGCTATCTATCAAAGTCTCAAAGCGACCAACGGCCTCTTTATCCGCACAAAAGAACGGATTGCTATTTACAAAATCCCAATCAATGTCATTAAAATCCAAATCTTTGGTATGTTCAGGACCGATTTGAGTAACATGACCACGGACTTGCACGCCTAAGCGATCTTGCAAATATTTTTTAGCGATAGCACCAGCGGCGACACGCATCGCCGTTTCGCGGGCTGAAGAACGCCCACCACCGCGATAGTCACGAAAACCATATTTCATACTATAAGTATAGTCAGCATGGCCGGGACGAAAAGTATCTTTAATCTCGCTATAGTCTTTTGACTTCTGATTGGTATTGCGAATGAGCAACCCAATAGACGTGCCCGTTGTTTCGCCCTCAAACACACCAGAGATAATTTCAACCTCATCGGATTCACGGCGCTGGGTCGAATATTTAGAACTGCCTGGCTTGCGGCGATCCAAATCAACCTGTAAGTCCGCTTCGCATAATGCGAGACCTGGCGGCACACCATCGACAATAGCGAGCAAGCCTGCACCATGTGACTCACCGCAAGTGGTCACGCAAAAAAGTTTTCCAATACTGTTGCCTGCCATATCTGTCCTTAAACGTGTTAAATCTACTTGCGGGTATTTCGTTATTACTCATCAAAAACAACTATGCAATCAATACTAGCTTAGCGGCTATTATTTTAGCGCTCAGTACTTTAATGACTAATATTTTAATGACTAATATTTTAATGACTAGCATCTAATAGCTGTACATAATTTGCAAACAGCTCACGATGTGCCATCAACTCATCATAAGTAATAGCAAACACACCATGACCACCGTGTGCAAATTTCAGCCAATCGAACTGAATATCTGGATACGCTTGGCTTAGTGCCCACTCGCTATCGCCCACTTCACAGACCAGCAGACCTTCAGGGCTTAGATAATCTGCTGCCTCGAATAAAATACGATGTACTAAGTCCAATCCATCTTGACCAGCCGCTAGTGCATTTTCAGGCTCATATAAAAACTCAGGCGGCAAATCTGCCATAATCGCAGCATCGACATACGGCGGGTTGGTCACGATCAGCTCATATTGATGCTCAGCTGGTATCTTAGCAAATAAGTCAGATTCAATGACATTCACTTGATGACCGAGATCATGATGATCAACGTTGACCATCGCTACCTCTAATGCGCCTTTATCAATATCGACGGCATCAACCAGTGCATCAACGAAACGTGTTGCCAGCGCAATGGCAATACAACCCGAACCCGTACATAAGTCTAAAATACGCTCAGGCTGTGACAACTGTTTCATCTCAAGGCCATGATCATAGAATGCGCTGGGCTGATCGTTGACAGTAGCACCAAGCGGCTTAGCCAACTCGTTAGCATCAAAATACGGATGAAACTGCTGACGAATCAACTCCGCCACTGGTGAGCGTGGAATCAAAACTCGCTCATCGACATAAAAGGGCAAATCACAAAAGTAAGACAGATTAATCAAATAGCTCAGTGGCTTACGTTCAGCAATACGCTCTTCTAACAGGCTAAGCACTGCGTTCTTTTCTGAAGTAGTCAGACGACAGTCAAGAATCTGCTCATTGGCTGACCAATCTAAAGATAAAGAATGCAAAACAATAGCGGAAGCTTCAGCAAACTCATCCGTCGTTCCTTGAGCGACTACCACGTCGTAATTACGCAGCTGAGTCACTGAAAAGCGGATAAAGTCGCGGATGCTAACCAGCTGCTGACGAGCTTCTTCAAGCTCCGCATGCAGGGTTGCAAACTCACTCTTCTCAATAGAAAGTCCGGCTTCATCCGTCTCTAACTCGTGATCAAAACCTTGGTCCAAGTCTAAGTCTTGAGACTCATTGTCACTGAAATATTGATTTTGAAAATCTTTTGTGCTCATGATCTGATCTTCTGGCATATCGTACCTTGTTAATATTGGTATTGTTAATACTAGTTATGGAATTACTTGCTCATTAACTACATGCGGGCTGATTGCACAGCTTTCAATTAAAAGCTTATCAGTTAAATAAAGCGGTTTAAGCATTATAGACGCAAACGTCAAACATCGCCAATGACTGTAGTCTTTAGTTTTATAGTCAACGCCACTTTTATGTAGCCGCCACCTTGCCAAAAACTTACTGGGCGAACAATCTACGCAATAATCCTGTCAAATCTTAGCTCAATTATCACCACATTGTTGTGAATACGTCAACAGCTGACGCTTGACACGCTATACGCAAAGAAAGATGTGTCAAAAGTTTGCGAAGCGTTCAAATTGTGCGCATAATAGCCCCATTGTAACCACTAACTGTGACTAAATATGATGAAAATAAAGCCACTTATTACCGCTATGTCTGTTGCCGTCCTTAGCGCCGGTATCAGTATTAGTGCGCTTGCTGCGCCTAACGACAGCGCGCGTACCTTACCGGTACGCGCGGCTGATAAGCTACCTAGCATTGCCAAGTTAGCTAGCCTCAATGTGCAAGAAAACCGCAGTAGCTCAATCGATGGTAGTGCTTCAGTCGCTACGCCTACGGTTAGATCTGTTCCTAATGCTGAGACTGAGACCAAGCTTACCGATCGTATGGGACAGCTGATTGATGCTAAGCGAGAGAATCAATCAAAATCGGCGCCAGAAGCTGTCGCTGCTGACAATATGAGCGCAGCAGAACTGGCGCGTAAAGATGTGCAATCTGATAGTACTGACGATATCAGTGAAGGTCAAGCCGTTGCCGCCCCTAGTGACGCATCCTCTATTGACTCGTCTGATCCATTGGCTTTTGAGCTGCCTGAGCATGAGCAGCGTCAAGACTTCAGTGATGATCCTACCATTAAGAATATCGAAGATATTGACGGTAAAAAACATACCACGCTGAACTTATCTAACTATGCCAAACAAGTTAACGGTGCCATATGGTCACCGAATATGAAAGTCAACTCGGCGATGACCATTAAGATGCAAGCCTTGCTGGATTGGAACCACGCCTCTCCTGGTGCTATTGATGGCGGTTGGGGTATGAACAGTAAAAAAGCCTTAATCAACTTCCAAAACATGAGAGATTTACCAGCAACGGGTAAGATGGATCAAAAAACATGGGATGCACTGATTAAAAACATTCCTGCCAGCAAGCCAGTCTTGGTAACTTACACGTTAACCGACTCTGACATTAAGACTAATTTTGCTACCACGCCTTCAGGGTCAGAGGCCAAGTCAAAAATGAAAGGCTTGTATTACCAAGACATTAAAGAGATGCTTGGTGAACGCTTCCATATGGACGTGCGCTATCTTGATAAGTTGAATAAAAACAAAACCTATCAAGCAGGCGAAACGGTTACGGTACTAAATACCCGTTCGCCGCTTAAACAGCGTATCAACCGTGTGGTCGCTAACAAAGCAGACAAGACACTATATGCTTACAATGATGACAAGCTGGTCGCTGCTTATCCAACTACCGTTGGTAGTGACGCCACCCCATCACCACAAGGCACCTATAAAATCATTAATAAGGTCAAAATGCCGTGGTATAGAGCAACGGTTGGTGAAGGCGCTCAGAAAAAAGTACATATGCTACCACCAGGGCCAAACAACCCTGTAGGCGTGGTATGGATGGGCTTGTCTAAACCTTCTTATGGTTTACATGGTTCACCAAAACCTGAAGGTATCAGCCGTCAAGCATCAGCAGGCTGTGTGCGCTTGACCAACTGGGATGTGCTAGAAGTCTACGCCAATATCGAAAATGGCGCGACGGTTGAGCTGCAATAATATTTAAATTATGGCTCTTCACTTATTATATTTGTAGATGATAAAAGACCTTGCTAGCGAGGTCTTTTTTTTATGCCTTAGATTGACTGAAGATTTACACAAAAAAACAGCTCTTTTTCAGAAGCTGTTTTTTATTGCCTGTCTTTTTATGACTTATGACCGATCCAATTTAAAAACGATGCCGTGCTGCTGGCATGAATTTTTTGCAGGCTCGAAACACGCTTGTGAACAGCACGCAAGAAACATTTCTACCAGTAGCACGTTGATACTAAAGACTCTTTTTTATTGTGAACTGCCTATATGAGGTAAGTATCATTTACTTGGATTGTAATGCTCACTGATGGATTGTTCTATACTTTGTACCCTTCTTCATTGCCAGTAATGCTGCCGATTTTTTTAGTGAGAAACAATCCGACTGGTATTGAGACTAAGATACCCACCGCTACCACAATTTTGATATGCGGAATTTCATTAAACCCTGATACTAATGCGGTAATCATAAACACACCGATGATAACGGTCGCTGTCATTGAGTAGATCATGGAGAATAGTGGCCAATTCATAGTTTAATCCTCATAATTTGTGTGGGTATACAACCTTTATACGCTATATCCACACAAATAGTAAGTATTTCTCTTAAACGCCTAAGATACTTATACCGCAGGACATTGATATAAAACCATGATAATATTAAGGAGTTAGTTGATACCTTATCAAAATACTTTATTTCACAAAATTCTGCTCTCTAATCCACCCCGTTTTTCTCCGCTCCTCTTCTATCTCATTCTCTATTTTTATTATCTCTGAGCAACTTATCACAGCCCCCTATGATTTTCTGATTGACTTAGCACCCTTTAGTAGTAAAAAGCTCAGCCATCTTTTGTGATTTATTATTACAATTTTTTATAATTTATCATTACAATGGTTCCTCTCTTTTATTTTACTCATAAAGCCTTGTTATTATGACGTCATCTACGAATGCCCCACCACCAGAAAAAGAGCCAGATACTCAATCGTCAACTCATGCGTTAGATAATGATAAAACTGGCAACAGCCATACAAGCCATGCTATAGCCACTGATGAGCAGGTAGAAGTTAGCGAAGCTGATAAGAGTATAAAAAAGAATAAAGACGCCGGTGCACAGTATCCTGAAGTTGAAGTAGCCATGACTTCGCCCAGTCCCGACGTGGTCATCGCAACCTTGGAAACCCCTGACTCTCAGACTAAACTTTCTATGGAAGTACTCAAATCAGAGACACAAAACCAAGACGGTGCTCAAACAACCAATCAGGAAGCAAAAGCTGTTGCCGAACAAAACCCAACACCTGAACAAACAGATAATACGTCTGCTGACTCTATAAATTCTGCTGAAAACTCTGATAACGTTGATAATTCTGCAGACAGTAACAGCGATAGCACTAACATCGACGACATGGCGCTTGAAAAAGAGATCAGTCAAAAAGAGCTTGATACACCGCCGCCAACTGACGATGAAAATCTAAACAATGACAATGAACTGTCAGAAGCAGAAAAAATAGAGGCCGAAGAGCAAGAAGAAGTCAAAGAAGAAAAAGAATCGAAACTTGAATCTTATAAACAGTTCGTCGCTGAGCAATTTAGCAAGCAAAAAATTGACTACCCTGAAATACGGGTCACTATTGAGGCCAACGCATTACCAAGTAAAATGTACTTTATCATGAATGTGCTGTCCGCCATTATCGCCAGTTATGGGCTGATTGCCAATTCTGCCGCAGTGGTCATTGGCGCGATGTTGGTCGCCATGATGCTAGGACCTATTACTGGAGTGGCGCTGGCTACCATTGACTATCGAATGCCGTTACTACGCAAGTCGCTATTTACCGTGGCTGCTGGTGGGTTTTTGGTGGTATTTGTGGGCTTTGTGGTGGGATGGTTACATAAAGGCCAACCGCTAACTGCTGAGGTGTTGTCAAGGACCCAGCCCACCTCTATGGACTTAATGATTGCGCTTGCCGGCGGAACGGCTGGTGCCTATGCCATGGTATCGCCGCATTTATCCGTAGCGGTTGTCGGAGTGGCGGTAGCGACAGCTTTGGTGCCCCCTTTGGCTTCAAGTGGTATCCTATTTGCCAATGGCGAGATGACGCTTGGTTTTGGCGCGGCGCTATTGGCGTTAACCAACATTATTGCCATTCAATTCACCAATGCGATAGTGCTATGGTTCTTAGGCTTTCGGCGCTTAGTAGATGATGATTATAAGACAAATACGCATTTGACTTTTTTGCGGCGTAATGCGGTGACTTTATTACTATTGATCGGTTTGGGTATTTATTTGACCATTAATCTCAACACCAATGCCAGACAACAAACCTTCGAGAATAATGTCAAAGAGACCATTAATATCTACTTTAAAAGTAAGGGTAATGTGCTGACTAATACCCAGTTTAATAGGGCAGATGGCAATGAGATTGTACGGGCAGTTATTCGCGGCGAGACCACGCCGAGCTCATATGATGTTCGCCAAATTGAAGCGACTATTACTCAAAATATGGCGGACAATTTCCCAGACTATTTGCCCATTAGGCTACAGCTGCGCTATCTGCCAGTACAAGTGATTGAGTCCAATCCCATGACTCAAGATCAGCTTGATCAGACCGATGCCGCGATTTTAACCAATTGATTTATGTCTTAGTTTTTATGAGTGCCCATGAAATAACGTAGCAGTGTGGTTATCGTTTGCCAAGAGCTTAGGTGATTGTGCTAAAATCGCTTGCAAAATTATTTAATCTATTTTTATTGTGTTTTTTATTTTAATGACATTTTAATCCTATCCGCCAGTAAGAGTAAGGAGCCGCTGTGAGCCAGCCATTTCGCTCAGCCGATATTCGCCAAGCATTTCTAGATTTCTTTATAAGCAAGCAGCATACCACTGTCTCTTCATCGAGCCTGATTCCGCATAATGACCCGACCTTGCTATTTACCAATGCAGGTATGAACCAATTTAAAGAGACCTTTTTGGGCATGGAACCACGCGATTATACTCGGGCGGTGACCTCGCAAAAATGTGTGCGTGCGGGTGGTAAACACAACGATTTGGATAACGTCGGCTATACCGCGCGTCATCATACCTTCTTTGAGATGCTGGGTAACTTCTCCTTTGGCGACTACTTTAAACAAGCAGGGATTGGCTATATTTGGGAGTTCTTAACTTCTGCTGATTGGTTGGCGATCGATAAAGACCGCTTGTACGTCACCATCTATAACACCGATGACGAAGCGTTCGATATTTGGAATAAAGATATCGGCTTGCCAGCGGAACGTATTATTCGCATTGGTGACAATAAAGGCGCACCGTACGCTTCTGATAACTTTTGGACCATGGGCGACACTGGTCCTTGTGGACCTTGTACCGAAGTTTTTTATGATCACGGTGCCGATATCGAAGGTGGCTTGCCCGGTACGCCGGAAGAAGATGGCGATCGCTATATTGAGATTTGGAATTGCGTCTTTATGCAGTTCAATCGTCAAAAAGACGGCACCATGTTACCGCTACCCGCCCCTAGCGTTGATACTGGTATGGGCCTTGAGCGTATCAGTGCCATCATGCAAGGCGTCCACGGTAACTATCAAATCGACTTATTTACCCATTTGATGGATGCTGCCGCCGAGATTTTAGAGATTAGTAATGAACAGCAAGCGTCCCTAAAAGTGATTGCGGACCATATCCGTGCCGTATCATTTTTAATTGCCGATGGCGTTATGCCTAGTAATGAAGGTCGCGGCTATGTACTACGCCGGATTATCCGTCGCGCGGTTCGTCATGGTAATAAGCTTGGCGCAGAAAGTGACTTTTTCTATAAAATGGTGGCACCTTTGGTCGCTGAGATGGGCAGCGCCTATCCTGAGCTTACTGCCAAGCAAAGCATGATCGAAAACGCCATTCAAAAAGAAGAAACCCAATTTGCCAAAACACTCGCGCAAGGGCTACGTCTATTAGCCACTGAGCTAACAGACCTTCAAGACGGCGACATACTTTCTGGTGAAGCCGCATTTAAGCTGTATGATACTTATGGCTTCCCGCTCGACTTGACTGCCGATATCACCCGTGAGCGCGGTATTAGTATTAATGAAGCTGAGTTCGATGAGCACATGCAAGCGCAGCGTGAACGCGCCCGTGATGCTGGCAAATTCGATGTCGATTATAGCAGTGTCATTCAAGTGGAGACCCCAACGGCATTTATCGGCTACGAGCAATTAGAAGAAGATAATGTCAATATCGTTGCTCTGTATCAAGACGGTCAAGCAGTTGATAGCTTAGAAGAAGGTATGGAAGGCGTGGTTGTCCTTGACCGCACACCGTTTTATGCGGAAGGCGGTGGACAAGTTGGTGAGCTGGGTGAAATTCGCAGTACATCTGGCGTGTTTGAAGTGCAAGATACCAAAAAATCTGGCCAAGCTATTATTCATTATGGCGTGGTCACTATGGGCGAGATTAGCGCCCAACAAACAGCCGATGCCCAAGTGCTCTCCAGTATCCGTGCTGCCAGTGCCAAGAATCACTCGGCAACCCATCTGCTTCATGCTGCTCTACGTCAAGTATTGGGCGCAGAAGTGACTCAAAAAGGCTCACTAGTATCTAGTGAAGTACTACGTTTTGACTTCTCTTACGATAAACCCGTTACCAATGCAGAAATTATTAACATTGAACGTTTGGTTAATGAGCAAATTCAAGCCAATGCACCAGCTTCTATCAAAAACATGTCTATCGATGAAGCTATGAACCAAGGCGCAATGGCGCTATTTGGTGAAAAATATGGCACAGACGTTCGAGTCTTAACCATGGGCACTGACAGTATCGTCGATGGTCAACGCCAGCCCTTCTCTATTGAGCTGTGCGGTGGTCTCCATGTTGAGCGTACCGGTGATATCGGACTATTAAAAATCACCAGCGAATCGGGCATTGCCGCTGGGATTCGCCGGATTGAAGCCGTTACTGGCATGAACGCGGTAAAATATGTTCAACAAAGCGAACAACAATTAAGCGAACTTGCTGGACAGCTTAAGGTCAAGCGCCCTGAAGTGGCACAGCGTGTACGCACGATGGCAGACAAGCAGCGCGAGCTAGAAAAACAGCTTGAGCGCTTGCAACAAAAAATAGCCAGCACTCAAGCGTCTAATTTACTTGATGACGTGCAGACTATTGCAGACACTCCAGTTATTATCAGTATTTTATCTGGTGTCGATGGCAAATCGATACGCACGTTAATGGACGATATCAAATCCAAACTGCCTGATAGTGTGATCGTACTCATTGGTGATAAAGATGAGCAATTAGCATTGGCCGCGAGTGTGGCCAAATCTGTTACTAATCGCGTCAAAGCCGGTGACATCATTCGTCATTTGGCAGATGAGCTTGGCGGCAAAGGTGGCGGTAAGCCTGACTATGCACAAGGCGGGGCACCAAAATCCGAAAATACTACAGCGGTTATCAGCGCTCTACCTACTTGGCTTGAATCTCGACTTGGCTAAAATATGTTTGACTGAGTACAGTAACGCTTCATTGGGCATAAATCACGTGATTGGTTATACACTCTATAACCAATCGCACTGTATCTAACCTTTACTGTGACTTAAATTTTGGGCGCAGATATGGTATAAAGTACAGCGCTCAGTCAATAAAGCAGTTAATAAAGCAGTTAATAAAGAGCGATTCAGTTTTTATAATCCGGCTTCATTGTTATTAGCCTTAATCTAGAGCGTTATTGATAAATAGACTCATCATAGATTAACGCTAACAACTCACAGATAGTCATTGATGAATAATAGGTAATATTTTTATGGCGTTAATAGTACAAAAATACGGCGGCACGTCAATGGGAAGTATCGACCGCATCAAAAACGTCGCGAAAAGGGTCAAGCGCTGGCATGATAACGGTCATCGGATTGTGGTCGTAGTATCCGCTATGAGCGGAGAAACCAATCGTCTCATCGACTTAGCACGTCAAATTAGCAGCGAACCTGATCCCCGTGAATATGATCAAATGGTCTCCACTGGTGAGCAAGTGTCTATTTCACTTCTTGCAATGGCGATTAAAGAGCTTGGCGTTGGTGCGCACTCCTTCACCGGTCGTCAAGTAGCGATTAAAACCGATGGTGCTCATAATAAAGCCCGTATCGAAAGCATTGATGATAAAAATATCCGTGAGCAGTTAGATGCTGGCAATGTGGTGATCGTTGCAGGCTTCCAAGGAATCGACGACCACGGTAATGCCACCACCCTAGGTCGCGGTGGTTCTGATACCACTGGTGTGGCGATTGCAGCCGCATTAGGCGCAGATGAATGCCAAATCTATACCGATGTTGACGGCGTTTATACCACCGATCCGCGCGTCACCTCAAAAGCTAAAAAGCTTGAAAAAATCACATTTGAAGAAATGTTAGAGATGGCAAGCCTTGGCTCTAAAATTCTACAGATTCGCTCAGTAGAGTTTGCCGGCAAATACGGCGTGCCGTTACGTGTGTTATCTAGCTTTGATGAAAACAACGATGGCAGCTTCGACGATGATTTTAAGCAAAACGTCGGCACCCTAATTACGATAGACGAAGGAGACAACATGGAACAGGCAATCATCTCAGGTATCGCCTTTAACCGCGATGAGGCAAAAATTGTGGTACGCGGTGTGCCTGACCACCCCGGTATCGCCTCTGCTATCCTGAGCCCCATAGGCCGCGCGAATATCGAAATTGACATGATTGTCCAAAATCTATCGACTAATGGCACCACTGACTTTAGCTTTACCGTCAATCGCACTGACCTAGACAAAACCATGAAAGTGCTTAATGACGAAGTCAAAGACGAGATTGGTGCTAAGGAAGTGTTGGGTAATAATGATGTGGTCAAAGTCTCCTTGGTGGGCGTTGGCATGCGCTCACACGCTGGCGTTGCTAGCCTCATGTTCCAAACACTGGCCGAAAACAATATCAATATTCAAATGATATCAACCAGTGAAATTAAAGTCTCTGTACTTATCCAAGAGCAATATTTGGAAAAAGCGGTCAAATCGCTACATACCACTTTTGGTCTTGACCGTGAAGATGGTGATAGTAAAATTGCTGGGCAATAATAGATAGAATAGCAATCAACACTATTCAGTCAGTTCTAATCTAATAGGGTCCTCTACGACCCTATTTTTTTCGGCTTCATAACTGCTACTTTCAGTATTTATACAGCAGTTTTATGAAAAGCCGTGACAGTATCTATTATGCCACCTATAATAGACTCTTCATTTGGGCTAAATGAATTTACCTATTATCACCACGACCCGCAGCCTTTTGGGCAATTTGCCTAGCTGTTTTGTTTTTTAACGGTAAAATTCTAAATAAGATTTTTTATTATAAACAGCATGATAGTTTTGTTGCGCGGTGATATCCTGCAATTGAGATATAACTTAATGAGCAATAATTTGTTAATGCGACATAAGGAGTGTGACGCATGTTAATTTTGACACGTCGAGTGGGCGAAACGTTAATGGTTGGCGATGAGGTTAGTGTGACTGTCTTAGGCGTCAAGGGCAATCAAGTACGTATCGGTGTTAATGCGCCAAAAGATATTGCCGTACACCGTGAAGAGATTTATCAGCGCATTCAACACGAGCGTGCTGTACAGTCGCAAATGCAGCATCTTGAACAAGGCAATTTTGCGCCTTCATTCGATGACGAAGACTACTTTAATCGTTGAGCTGTCACCCCTAACATTTAATCACTAAGCATAAATTAATCATCAAGTATTTTTTGCTTTTTAATCTGCTTTGAGGTCATTTATTTATGAGTATCCGCCAATCAGATGTATCGGCTCTACTTAATGGTTTGAATAAAAAAGCCATTGGATTTAATGATGTTATCAGCTTTATTGATGATTTCTATCGTTATGCGCCCGCACCTTTTACCAATGGTATGGTAAACAATGCTGCAGGCGAGAACGAAGGTAGCGCTAAGGTGTTCGGTTTTGCTAAACATCATGGCCTAAATCAGTTGGACACGCTAAAGCTCTTCGGTGAGCATTATGCACAAGTGCAAGCGACGCCCAATGGTACGGATCATGCTAATATTCGTAATTTTTTACATTGGGGTTGGCAAGGGTTTTTGATGCAGCACAATCCGTTGACTGTTCGTCCAAGCGTTGATACCACAGCGCTTTAGTTTTGCTAATTTAGACTGAAAAAAGCCACGCTATTAATGATAGCGTGGCTTTTTTATTGTTTTTGTTTTCATTACTCTATAACCTAATGCTAAGCAGCACAATATTTATAAAGAGCACCCTTATTGATAAAGAACCGCTAGTAAACAGTTGCGACTAAATTTCTTTATTTATCACGGAATTTTACTGGTTGAATCGCGCCTTTAGGGTTGGGCATATTAGGATAATGATGCTCGTGCTCGACATCACACTCAGCGCCAACAATAGAGCCGTCATCTTTGATGGGCTTATGTATATAGCCGGTGCGCTCAGCAGGCGCTAAGTGTTCATGTTCCCATACCATTACTGCTTGCATGCAAGTTTCGCGTTGCTCAGCAGTCAATTTCTGACCATCAGGCCACTTTCCCAGCTCAATAGCCATACGGAATTTGTCGACTACTTCAGGTGTTAAGCTTGCTAATACTGTTTGTTTGTCCATTTTTCCTACTCTCCACTACCATTTTTTATATTATATGTGCGCTTATTCTTCATCCATAATCTCATCATCAACGTCAAGGCTGAACTCTTCGGCATGTACATTCCAGTGCAATTTGGTGCGGCAGGCTTCATAAAAGTCAAAACCTGGAGGATGCAGCAAGGTTAGCTTGTCAGGGTGTTTTCTAATATACAAGCGCTGCTCTTGATCGAGTGGTATGCTGGGCTTGCCATCAGCGCTAACCATCGGTTGGGTACGATTGTCTTCGTGGATGCGGATACAAATCTCACTATTACCACTAACCACAATCGGCCTGCTCGACAAGGTATGCGGATGCATAGGTACCAGACAGATAGCATCCATACTAGGATGGATAATAGGACCGCCACCCGATAGCGCATACGCAGTTGAGCCCGTAGGCGTGGCCACGATCAAGCCATCACTATGCTGACGATAGACATCATGTTCGTCAATTTTCATCTGAAAATCAATCATATGTACCGATTTACCCGCATGTAATACCACGTCATTTAGTGCCATATCTTCATGAATAATTTGGCGCCCTTCCCGAATCTCCATGGTCAACAAAAACCGATGATCCAGCTGATAATCGCCCATCAATACTTGGCGCAGCTTGAAGGCTGCTTCATCAGGTTTTACGTCGGCTAAAAATCCAAGACGACCACGGTTAACGCCCAATACGGGCACGCGGTAACGAGCCAGCGCTTCAGCAGCATGTAATATCGAACCATCCCCGCCCACGACGATAACCAAGTCACAAATTTCACCAATGAGACTGCGCTTGACGATTTTGACCTTTTCTATTTCTGTCAGGTCTAAAGTTGGCAGATTGGCGGTTTTCACATCCATGATCAAGGTCAGGCCCATCTCATTGATGGTTTGAGCAATTTGGACTAGACTTTGGGTCACGCTGAGTTTCCCTGCGCGCCCCATGAGGCCAATACGACGAAAAGCAGGATTTTTAATAGCGTGAAACAGCTCTGATTCATGCAAATGCGGCAATCTTTCTGACTGCGCTGAGTTTTCCATAAAACGACTCGGCATAACAATAAAGTACGCGACAATGATAGCGATAAATGAACGATTAAACTAGCATGTTTTACTCATCATCGTTGTTAACTGTCGTAATCGACCCCATATATGAGCCATCATATGCGCTTTCTGAACGAATTGATGGCGTATTAAGATTGCTACTCAAGATTAACCTAGGTATGACGCTTTATATACGAGTTTCTGAACGGCCAATCAACAGCCAACTGGCGTTAGGCTTTGATTACTGTCACGTAAACACCGTTGACAATAATAACGGTTTTGCTAGAGTAGCAACTATCTATAACATTTTATTTTTATTGAGGATAACTGTATGGCCAATCCTATTGTCAGTCGCGCAGAGCTTGCGATCGGCGGCGAGCCGATGACCGTCAAGGGCGTGATACAAAAGACCACTCTATTACTTGGGCTGTCTGCCATTACGGGTGTGGGCTTTTTCTTTTATGCCCTTATGACAGGCCTGTCGCAAGGGTTTATTACTATGGCTGCCTTTGGTAGTATGTTTGCCGCGTTTGGTTTAGCGCTATATATCACTTTTAAACCCCAAAAAGCCAAAACCTTAGCGATACCTTTTGCACTGTTAGAGGGTATTTTCTTAGGTGGTATCTCGCTATTCTTTATGAGAATGTATCCAAGCGTGCCAGTCACCGCTATGTGTGCGACCTTCGTAACCGCAGCAGTGATGCTCGGACTGTATCGTTCTGGTCTCATTAAGGTCACTGAGAAATTTCGCTCAATTGTAACCTCAGCTATCATTGCCATTATGTTGGTTTATGTCGCTCAATGGGTGCTTTCTTTAGCGTTTGGCTCAAGCTTACCATTTTTATTTGAAGGTGGCGCTATTGCTATTGGCTTTAGCTTGTTTGTGATTGTTATTGCTTCTTTTACTCTTTTATTAGACTTCGATAACATTGATCGCGGCGTAGCAGCAGGTGTCTCTGAAGACTACGAATGGTTGTTTAGTATCGGTATCATTACGACGTTAGTGTGGATGTACATTGAATTTATGCGTCTGCTGAGCTACTTACAAGACTAGTTTAAAGGTTGTTTCAAAAGCTTATTTTAGAACGCTATTTATAATTGAAAATAAAAAACCGTCTGCGGCTAACATATTTAGCTACAGGCGGTTTTTTATGGTTAAAAATTTGAGTCGCTCTTTTGAGCAGGTAATTATTGGTTAAAATTAAACTAAGCGCGTTTTAAACGTAGTGCGTTTAAGACCACCAGTAATGAGCTGAGCGACATCCCAATGGCCGCAAGCCAAGGCGGTACATAGCCAAATATGGCTGGCAATAATACAACCCCGTTATAACCCAGTGCCCAATGGAAATTTTGTTTGATAATACGTTCGGTTTTATCAGCGATACGCTTAGCAGCAGCGATAGCTTCGATTTGACCATTTAGGATAATACTATCGCTTGAGACTTGAGCTAGATCAGCGGCACCAGCGATTGAGGTCGAAACATCAGCGGCGGCCAATACGGGCGCATCATTGATACCGTCACCGACCATAAGTACCACCGCACCCTTCGCTTGTAGTTGTTGAATATGATTGACTTTAGCTGTTGGCGAAAGACCATTGTATGCCGACTGTATGCCTAAAGAGTCAGCGACAACGAGCGCTTGCGGGCTTGGGTCGCCTGTCAACATCACCGATTCAATACCCAGCGCTTTGAGTTTATCCAGCATCGGCTGCGCGGTATCTCGCACCTTATCATTGAAATAAAAACACGCCAGCGCTTGCCATGAAGATGACTGCGCACCGTTATCAGCATCAGATTGTGATGATGGTTGACGACAAGATAAGACCACTGCCGAGCTGGCACGATTAGCTTCTAAGTCTGGATTGAAATCGTTGTTAGCCTTGACGTTGTCAGTACCGTTATTAGTCATTCTATCTAGAGCAAAATCAACATGCCCTATTCGGTATAATACGCCATCAATCGTGGCCTCTACTCCGCCCGCTGGATAATGTTGCAACGCTTGGGTTGACGGTAGATGTAACTGATAGGCCGCTGTCAGCAGCGCATGAGCGACCGGATGACGACTGCCTACTTCAAGGGCGGCGGCTATTGATAATAGTTTGTCTTTTTGACCAGTTGATTCCGTTGCAGCACTAGTAGAGGCTAGCAGCTCAATATTTAATAGATTGGGCTTACCATAAGTGAGCGTACCGGTCTTATCAAAGGCAACGTGGGTAATCTCAGCTAAAGTCTGTAAGGTATGACCACGAGTGGTTAAAAAACCGTAACTGGCCAGCCGATTGGTGGAAACCGTCAAAGCAATTGGGGTTGCCAAAGACAAAGCGCAGGGACAAGTAGCCACTAAGACGGCTACCGTCGCCCAAATCGCTTGGCTCGGATCAACGATATACCAGCCAATAAATACCAACGCCGACAATACCAAAATCCGTGCTACGAACCAGCGCGCCAGCTTGTCTGCTTGCTGCGCTAATTTTGGTTTTTCACTCATAGCACGGTTCATCAACCGATCAATCAGGCCAATCTGGCTGTTGGCTTGTAATGCGGTAACCAGCATCTCAAATGGTTGGCTGTCATTCTGTGCGCCGCCGACGATATAGTCGCCTTGACGCTTTGCAATCAAATCACCTTCACCAGTCAATAGGCTTTGGGAGACAGTGGCAGTTTGGCTGAGTAGAATACCATCACTGATAATCTCAGCACCTGCATCAATCATAATGATGTCGCCGACTTGTAAGCTTTGCGCGGTGACCATTTTCTTTTTTGTGGCAGAGATTGGATCCTGGCGGGTCGACTGTTGCCAGTCTTGAGCAATACGTGACGTGACCTTGTGCACATTGGCATCTATACTTTTCATAAAGTCTGGCAACGTGCGCGACCGAGTGGCAGCTAACGTATCAGTTCGCGAGCTTGAATTAGCAAGAGGCAAACTATTTACGCTATTTACGCCATCAAGGCTATCAACAGACTCACTAGGCACAACGTCGTTATCAATTTGCGCCAACTGCTCAAGAATCAGCTCAGCAGCGGCTTTATCTTCAGCGATTTTCTGTACTAATATTGGCTCTACTACTACCAAGTCATTGGCCATGGTCGCCGCTTTTAAGCGCGCATTGTGCTCAATATAACGCCCTGCCAGCAAGAAGAAAATGAACATACTGACCGAATCATAATAGGTTTGCCCGTTTCCAGTAATGGTGGCGTAAAGACTAGCAAAAAACGTCACGATCAGGGCGACACTGACGGGCACATCCATATTAACTTGGCGGGCGCGAATCGCCGACCATGCGGAAGTAAAAAATGGGACACCGGCATAAAAGAACACCGGAATACTGACGAATAAAGACACCCAGCGTAGAAAATCACGCTGTAATATCAGCATACCGCTGTATTCACCAAAATACAGGGCTACCGCATACATCATCGCTTGCATCGCACCTAGAGCGGCTATACCTAAACGCAATAGCATCTTATTAGTATGCTTTGCCAGCATGGCTTCATGAGTGTCTTGGCGGTAGGGCTTGGCTTCATAACCAATCGCATTAATCACCGCTAAGATACGGCTAATCGGCAGCTTGGTTTCATCCCAAATCACACGCATACGCTGGTTGGTCAAGTTAACCTGACATTTATCAATGCCATCAATCTCGTACAGCCGCGACTCTATCAGCCACGTACAAGCAGCGCAGCGTAGATTGTTCACTGATAGCTCAGCAACCGATAACCCATCTTGCGCGTAGACAAATTGTGATTTTATTTCATCATGATCATAGGCTTCAAGGCGGGTCATTTGCGTGGGCAAACTTGCGGTACGGTTAATCTCTGATCGATCAAGATAATACTGCTCAAGTCCCGCTTCAACGATACTTTGCGACGCCAGCTGACACCCCATACAACACATCTCACGCTCGCTGCTGAGTACTTCTGTATAAAATGGCGGACGCGGCACAGGATCACCGCAATGGAAGCAGTGCCCAGCTGGTGGTAGCACCAGTCCTTGGGTTATCGAGTGATCGTCGTGATGAGAGGCAGTAGATGACGAGGCGCTGGACATGTTAGATATAATTTCCTTTAAGCAGGCTTGTTTTGACGTTGATGATACTGAACTCAGCTTGAATCAAGCTGCTATAGATTTGATAGTAGCCGCTAATCCACAGAAAAAACATCCTGGTAATCTGCATAAATAGTTAGCATAGATTGCTGTCTTATATGGCATTCATCTATCACATTAAAAGCCTAATAGCTTTAGCTCTAATCCGTGTAGTGATTACTTAGCCTAGCGGTTGTTTAACGACGGTTTAATACTCAAGCCGTTTAGTCATAAACCGCGTGACCATTTATCACTAACCAGTATACACCTCCATAGAACTATACTCAGAAATAGCGAATGGAAATAGCGAATGAATGAGGGCGTTGATGATGATAGATTGAAAAACTTATCAATTTGCGTCATTATGAGGCAGTTTTTTATCTCAAAACGGTGCGTTATCAGTGCAAAAATCTTATTCCAATCTATCACAGTCGCCTAAGTCTGCCGTAAACACCCTGCCCTCACAGCAGCGGGGCTTAGTGTTTAGCAGTATCTTATTAATCATCATCATCGCAGGTATGGTGTTATTGGCACTGTATTTGGTCAAGCTTGACCGTACTATTACCCATAAGTTTGAAGGCAAACGCTGGGATATCCCAGCTAAAGTTTACTCACAACCACTTGAGCTATATCAAGGTGCCAGTGTCGACAAAGATACGATGAAGACTTGGCTTGAGCTGCTTAATTACCGTAGCAACAAGGCCTATGATAGCACTGGCACTTATCGTAAATCAGGTAACACCTATTTCATTCATACGCGGGGCTTTACCTATAGCGCCAATGATGTTGATAAAGAACAAGTCATTAAAATGACTATTGCCGGCAATAAGATCGAGTCGATCCAAAGCACCTTACCTGCCAAGTCCGGTATCATTCGCCTAGAACCCGTTACTATCGGCGGTATCTACCCCGATAGTAATGAAGATCGAATGGTAGTCTCCCTGGATGAGGTGCCGCAGCCACTGATTGATGCGCTAATAGCGACTGAAGATCGCGGTTTCTATGAGCATAAAGGGGTTTCTATACGTGGTATTGCTCGTGCCGTGATCAATAACTTCTCTGGCGGCTCCATGCAAGGTGGCTCAACCATTACTCAGCAGCTGATCAAAAATTTCTATTTAAACTCTGACCGCACCTTTAAACGCAAAGCCAATGAAGCAATGATGGCGGTGCTACTTGAGCTGCACTATAGCAAAGATGAAATATTACAAACCTATCTGAACGAGATTTATTTGGGTCAAAATGGCAACCGTTCTATTAATGGTTTTGGCTTGGCATCGCAATTTTATTTTAATCAGCCGCTTAACGAGCTGCGCTTAGATCAACAAGCTATGCTGGTCGGTATGGCAAAAGGCCCTAGCGTCTACAACCCACGCCGCCATCCCAACGATTCCAAAGCGCGCCGTGATGTCGTGCTTAATAATATGCTAGCAATGGGCACGCTGTCGCAAGAAGACTTTGATGCGGCGCTAAAGAAACCACTTGGGGTGGTTGATAAACCCGTTGAAGGAAAAAGTCAGTTCCCCGACTTTTTGGATATCGTCAAGCGTGAGCTGAATGACGTCTATTATTCAGATGACCTTAAGAACGAAGGTTTAATCATTATTAGTACGCTCAATCCTATTGCCCAACTAGCGGCGGATAAAGCCGTTGATAAAAAACTTGGTGAGTTGCGCCGTGGTAGTAGTAAAACCAAAGATTTACAAGGGGCCTTGGTCAGTGCCAACCCTGAAACTGGTGAGCTGGTCGCAGTAGTAGGTAGTGGTAGCGAATTTACCGGCTTTAACCGCGCAGTCGATGCCAAGCGGCAAGTGGGCTCATTGTTAAAACCAATTGTCTATATGACCGCGCTTGAAAGTGGTCGCTACAATTTAGCAAGCTCGGTCGATGATTCACCAATTACGGTCAATTTAAGCGACGGCACTGAATGGAACCCCAAAAACTACGGGGGACGCGATCATGGTTATGTCCCTTTTACCACGGCGCTGGCCAATTCTTATAATCAGGCTACTGTGCGCTTAGGTATGGAATTCGGTATGGATACGTTTGCCAAGCAACTACAGCGTATGGGGGTAAAAGAAAAGATCCCTCCGTATCCTTCAGCGTTACTAGGCGCCGTTAATCTTAGCCCCATGGATATGCTTGGTGTCTATCAAGTGTTTGCTACCGGCGGTTTTCGCACCCCGATTCATAGTATACGTACGGTGATTGATGATCGCGGGCGCATCTTACAGCGGACTGGATTAAATACCCAGCGCAGCATTCCACCTGAGACCAACTATTTGACCAACTATGCCTTGCAAGAAGTGGTCAAAACCGGTACTGCCAAACGGGTTCAATCGCTTGGCAGTAATTTAAATCTCGCCGGCAAAACCGGCACGACCAACGATTACCGTGACGCCTGGTTTGCTGGCTACAGTGGCAACTATGTCAGTGTGGTTTGGGTTGGCCGTGATGACAATAAGCCGATTGGACTTAGCGGCGGTACAGGGGCATTGCCAGTATGGGTCGACTATATGCAGCGCTTAAAACTGACGCCGGTATCCATGCCAGAACCAGAAGGTATTGAGTGGTTATGGCTTGAAAATAACTCCGGAAAACTATCCAATGAGCGCTGTGCTAATGCACGCTATCTGCCTGTCATGTCAGCATACTTACCAGAAGAGGCCAGCAGTTGTGCTCTTGGTTTATATCAGCAGGAACGCGCACACGAGCAACAACAGTGGCAAAATGATCAAGGTGCTCTACAACAACAGCGCCGTCGCGAAGGGCTAGATATTCCCAACGGCGAAGCAATTGATGGGGATAATCAAGATAGCAATGGGGCACAAAATGATGGCGATGCGCAAAGACGTGCCGACACTTGGTATGACCGTGCGCTCGAATGGTTCTAGGGTTATTTTTTGAAATTTAAGTAAGGGCTTTAACATGCTGTCATCTATGCAAAAAACTGTATCATCTAAGCACAAGCGGATTACGAACATACGGTCTGCTAAGCAGATTAAGTTCCCTAAAAGGGTGCTTGGCACCAGCGCTATTATTGGTATGCTAAGCTTAAGCGCCTGTCAGACTGTGCCAACTACGACCACAGCGACTTCTAATCAAGCTTCGCCAACAGCCAGCACCACAGCGGTGACCCAAGCGCCTGCAATCGATAATGACGAGTACGAAGACGACTACCCTATTGAGCCTTATATTCCGCTTGAACAAACACCAGTATCAGCGCCACCCATTACCATACCCAGTACGGTCATCATAACGCCCTCTAATGATGATTATATAATCACGCCACCGCCAGTAGTGCAGCCAGAACCGCCATCACATAATGAGCTATTAGAGCGCGCACGGCAAAACTCAAATCAGCAAAGTCGACAAACCCCTGCCAATAACAGTAACTTGCCGGCATTTCAAAATTTGATGCAATCTGGTATTGGCCAGCTAAAAGCAGGGAATTTAACCACTGCTGAGAGTAGCTTTACCCGTGCTCAACGCCTCGCTCCCAGATCATCGGCTGTCTATTTTTATTTGGCACAAGTAGCACTCAAAAAGAACCAACCTCGCAAGGCAGAAGCAATGGCTCGACGGGGTTTGACGGTCTCAAAAGATACCAATCGTCGCCGTGCATTGTGGCAGGTTATCCTGCGCTCAGGGCAACTACAGAACAGCTCGCGGGTCATCCGTGAGGCCCAGCAGGCATTGCACTAAAGGTTGAGGTATTAAACATTCAACTTAAGCAATCAAATTTAGACCTTTAGCACCGCACTTTTTTTTATTTTTATCATTCTCACCTATTTATTTTTATTTTAATCTAAGGTTATCGTTATGGCATGGCAACAACTGCATTTACAATGTGAAAAGGCAAACGTTGATTTGGCAGAAGCACTATTATTGGAGGCAGGCGCCTTATCTATTGCCTTAGATGATGCGGGTGATCAGCCTCTATTTGAGCCTTTGCCAGGGGAGTCACCACTATGGGATGAAGTCATCTTGACGGGGCTTTTTGATGCCACCATTGAAGTAGGTAGCCAGCAAGTGGTTGAACAGTTAGGTCACAAAATAGCTGCACAAGTGCAAGCCAGTCGCATTTGGCTGACTGCCGTTGAGGACAAGGATTGGGAGCGCGAGTGGATGACGCACTACCGTCCTATTGAGTGCGCCAATAATCTCTGGATTGTGCCAAACTGGCTCAAACCACCAAACCCAGATGCCACCAATATTATTATGGATCCCGGACTGGCGTTTGGCACAGGCTATCATGCCACTACCCGCCTGTGCTTGGATTGGCTGACCGAACAAGACTTAAGTAATAAAGTAGTCATTGATTATGGTTGCGGTTCAGGTATTTTAGGCGTTGCTGCGCTATTATTAGGGGCGCGCCACGTCTATGCGGTAGATATTGACCCACAAGCAGTGCTTGCTACCAATCAAAATGCCGCACGTAATCAAGTCGAAGATCGTTTGCAAGCCTTTTTACCGGAAGAATTTAGCAGCTACTGCGCCCAAAATGATGTGGTGCCCGTCGATGTTATTGTAGCCAATATTTTAGCAAAGCCGCTTATTGGTCTCGCTCCTTATTTTGCTACCTTAATCGCCTCAAAAGGTCGTATAGTGCTGGCAGGATTGATTGAATCACAAACTGAACAGGTTAGCGATGCTTATAGCCCTTACTTCGCCTTGGATGCTAAACATGCTTTTACGGCACAAGAAGACCAACATTGGCAGCGCTTATCAGGCACATTTACAGGCTAGCAACATTTAATTACATCTGTTACGATAGAGCAGTAGTTAAGGTTTGCACATTTAACGCTGCTCTGTAGTTGCCTATGGGTTATACAACGTATAACAGATTTAAACAATTGTATTAAAAACAATAGGCAGCTTTTGGTGAGTGGCTACGCGGTATTAATGACTATCGCTTTTTGGATTCGACCATATGACCTCACCAATAAGAACTCAGTGCCCGCATTGTCATGATTTTTTCAATGTACCGCGTGCCCACCTAAACCGAACGGATGCCAAAGGACGCTGTGGTCGCTGCCAACAGGTTTTTCTGATCAACGATTATCTGGTGGTCTCGGCCAATCATCAGCAAACGGATAAGAATAGCAAAATAAATGTTGCCAAACAAAATCCAAAAAACAATGAACGACAACCTGCCAGCACAACGTCAAATTCTGACACTCAAGCTGATAAAGTTAGTGCAACCAATAACAGTCATAATACTCATAATAGTGACGATAGCAACATTCACGCCTCCAAATCTGCTGAAAAAGCAGAGACTGATTTAGACAACGATATTCTTATTCATGATGATATGGATATCGATGAGACTTCAGGCGATACTTTAGTCGATGACTCATCAGATGGTATGGACGTATGGCTGGCTCAACCTAGCACCGTAACAGACTCCTTTCCTGCGTCAAATAAACCGCAAAAAACCAGTCCTGAAATGTCAAAAAAAACAGCTATAAGTTCAGCAGAGGCGAATGATATCCATGCCAGTATTAAAGATAATTCTGACAATACATGGTTAGAGCAGCTCCTCAAAGAGCAAAATGACCATGAAGACGTTCCTCAAGCTGATACTGATCTGGCGCAACTACTGATTAAGATGGGGGTGCCCGTTAACGACGAAGTTAAAGTCAATCAAGAGCGTAACAGCAAAATCCAAGCACGCATGCAATCTACGCAAACCCAAATCCAAATCTCAATCACTGCATTATTATGGACTATAGGATGCGTGGTACTCGTACTATTACTTTTTGCCCAGTATGTTATTTTTAACTTAGATACCTTGATTAAGAACCCCGCTTACGCTAAGCAGCTACAAACCGTATGCTCCATCGCTGTCTGTAGCTTACCCAGTGCAGATCTGACAACACTGAGGATTACCGACCTCAATCATAGAACCAGCCAAGTCGGTACTACAAGCGCGTTTAGCGATGTACAAGCGACCCTGATCAATCAAAGCTCGCAGCCACAGCTACTACCTAGTCTTAAAGTCAGTGTTCACAGTTCCAATGCACTCATTGGAGAGTTTATTGCGATGCCCGATGACTATCTGCTGAGCCCGCAATATCAGCTAGCAGCCGAAGTTAGGAAGCAATTAATGTTTACTATAGCCGTTGCAAACAACCAAATTGATCACGTTACTATTGATCCTATTTATTAATATAAGTATTAACAAGGCATATTTTAGTAGCTTTTAGTAGTAGTTCATTAATCCCTATCATATTGATTTAGCGCCATATTTTTTGACACACCCTAATTGAATACGCGATAATTTTACCTTTTGTCTGACTCCCTTTACTTTCAAGGACATCACCTTATGGCACCTCACGCGCAATACCCTGCCAACCGTTTTGCCCAAAGCTCTGAACATTCTACGGACTCTACTGTTCATAGTCATCGAGACGACTGTCATCATTCAGCCAGTGATTTAGAACAACCAATGAGCAGCGGATCAAATAACTACTCGACTAATCAATTACATGACCACTTAGATAGTCATGAGAACAACACACATGAACCTTTACGCGTGCATGTTGAACGTGTAGTGCGTCAGTATTTTGCAACGTTAGGTGATGAGATGCCAACCGACTTATATGAGCTTATTCTAAAGGAAATAGAACAACCCCTATTGTCCGTTGTCCTTGAACAAACCCGAGGCAATCAAACCAAATGTGCGCAAATATTGGGGCTCAATCGCGGTACCCTACGCAAAAAACTTAAGACCTACGATTTAATGTAGCAGGCTTTTAACCCATAGAGCGATCTATATTTGTGCGTAAATTTGATCAGCGCTTTATCAGTGTAGTCATCTTGCTCTCACTGCTAATTTTAACGATTTACGATTTATGATTTATGATTTATGATTTATGATTTATGATTTATGATTTATGATTTATGATTTATGATTTATGATTTATGATTTATGATTTATCAGGTAATTATTCACTGAAAACATTGATATAATAAGCACTAATTTATCAAAACCAACCCTCTTTATGCAGGGTCATTCATGATCTAAACGTCATAAACTATCACAATCTATGCAATAATGGTCATTACTATCCTGCCAGACGTTTGCGTCAGGCTTTTTTTATGGAACTGTTTTTATGAGTACAACCCCACTTGCACTACTGTCGGTCTCCGATAAGTCTAATATCGTTGAATTCGCTCAAGGTCTTATTAAAGCAGGTTTTGGCCTACTATCTACTGGTGGTACCTATCGATTGCTCACAGAGCACAATGTAGCGGTGACAGAGGTATCAGATTACACAGGCTTTCCAGAGATGATGGATGGCCGAGTCAAAACTCTACATCCTAAGATTCATGGCGGCATTTTAGGGCGCCGCGGTACCGATGACGCTATCATGAGCGCCCATGGTATTGATCGTATTGATCTGGTGGTGGTTAATCTATATCCCTTTGCCGAAACTATCGCTCGCGCCGATGTGACCATGAATGACGCTATCGAAAATATCGATATCGGTGGCCCTACTATGGTACGTTCTGCGGCTAAAAACCATGCCCATGTTGGCATTGTTACTAATCCAAGTGATTATGATCGGGTCATCGAAGCTTTGGGGGATGATACTAAGCTGACCGCTGCTTTACGTTATGATTTGGCAGTCAAAGCATTTGAGCACACGGCCCAATACGACGGTATGATTGCTAATTTCTTAGGCAGCCGCATTAATGAAACCCAACAGCCAGAAGCCTTTTCTCGTACTTTTAACTTACAGTTTGAAAAAGTACAAGATCTGCGCTACGGTGAAAACCCGCATCAAAAAGCCGCATTCTATATAGAAAAGCAGCCGCTACAAAGCAAGCAAGCATCTATTGCTACTGCTCAACAGCTACAAGGTAAGGCGCTATCATATAATAATATTGCCGATACTGATGCGGCGCTTGAATGCGTGAAAGCCTTTACCGCTCCAGCTTGTGTCATTGTAAAACATGCCAATCCTTGCGGCGTTGCCATTGATAATGATCAAGTCGCCGCTTATCGTACTGCTTTTAGCACCGACCCTGAATCTTCTTTTGGCGGCATTATCGCGTTTAACCGTCAATTGACGGTAGCAGCAGCAAAAGCGATTATTGACAATCAGTTTGTAGAAGTTATCATCGCGCCAAGTTTAGAGGACGGTGTACTTCAAGCCACTGCTAGTAAGAAAAACGTACGAGTCTTAGTCTGTGGTGAGTTAACCACCACTGATGCCCCCATTGCCCAGCTTGATTATAAGCGTGTTAATGGCGGTCTATTGGTACAAGAGCAAGACTCAGGCATTATTAGTGCCAGTGAGTTGAAAATTGTGACCGATATTCAGCCAACCGAAGCACAAATTGCTGATCTTTTATTTACTTGGACAGTGGCCAAATATGTCAAATCCAATGCTATTGTCTACGGTAACAATCAGCGCACTATTGGTGTTGGCGCCGGTCAAATGAGCCGCGTAAACTCAGCGCGTATTGCTGCGATTAAAGCCGAGCATGCTGGATTAATCACTGAAGGTGCCGTCATGGCATCCGATGCGTTTTTCCCGTTCCGTGATGGTATTGATAATGCCGCAGAAGTAGGTATCTCCGCTATTATTCAGCCTGGTGGCTCGATGCGTGATGACGAAACTATCGCCGCAGCTAATGAACATGGTATCGCTATGGTCTTCACAGGTATGCGCCATTTCCGCCATTAATTTATGTTAACCTGTGTTCTGTCCTAAATGAATCAACTCATTTTAGGACAGAACACAACCATTAAAAAAGCCACGGTATATATACCGTGGCTTTTTTATTTTTACTGTTTTTTGCCCAACTATTCATGATTATTAATAAAGTTATTAGCGTCCCTGTGCACTTGCCATATTGGCTTCATTGATTTCAACTTTATATACCAAGCGTAAATAGTCTAAATAATCTTGCAGCTGATCTTGTCCTAAATTATCACGAACAATCGCGGCTGTTTGGTTTCTTTCGACATCAGACAACGGTGACTGCTGCTCAGTTTTGATACGATCACCAATTATTACCGTCGCGCCCATTTCCGTCTCACTCGCTAGCGCCACTACGCCATTGGCAGGAGCTTGCTGACTAAATGCCAAACCACGCTCTTTTTCTGTCAATCGCGTTGTCTGACGATTCACCTCACCCAGTGCTTGGAAGCTTACCGCTTGCTTGCTAATATCAACAGCAGTTTTGATACCAGCCGCTAATTTTTTAGCATCGTTTAGAGCCAAAGCACTGGCTTTTTGCTGACGCAATGTCTGGGTGATGAGTGGCGTTGCCGCTGCCAATGTAAGCGTTTTTGTCGGACGATAGTTGCTAGGCTGTACCCATGCCGTTCCCGCGCCTACTTCGATACCTGTCGTCACCGCTTGATCTTGAATTGTAAATTCATCAAAAGCTTGCTTGACGACTGCTGGCTGTGACAATACTGAAGTGTTGTTCTCTTTGCGATAATCTTTGAGACGTTTTAACGCCACGTTTTCTTGCTGAGAGATATCTTCGATACTAAAACCATCCGCTGCCAAGTCATTAATCGCGGTAACTTTATCCGCATAAACAGCCTGACGTTTATACTCTTTAGCTTTAGCCGTCAGCTCCTCACGCATACTGTCTAGGCTTGGCACTTTACTGCCATTGTCTTCAGTTACCGTAAATATCTGATAGCCGAAGTTGGTCTTAATCGGCGCAGTCACGTCACCGACGCTTAAACCTTGTAGTGCTGTTTCAATGGCTGGGGCGTCATTACCAAATACTGATGGGTTAAAGCGACCAATTGCGCCACCATCAGCCCCTGAGGGGTCATCAGACTCTTGTTTAGCAAGCACTGTAAATGACTCACCCTTATCGAGGCGTGCTTTAATTTTCTGTGCACGCGCTTTAGCACCATCACCAGTTACTAGGATTTGACTGATTTTACGCTCATCGACCACTGCCAGCTCTTGCTTATAGCCTTCATACTGCTGCTGCAACTCTTCTTCCGTGATGTCCTCAACTTTAATGGTCGCGGGGCTGAGTTGAATATAAGCCAAATCTACCATAGCGGCACTTTTAAGCGTGTCTTTATTGGCATCATAATAGGATTGCAAGTCAGCCTTGGTCACTTTAACCTGCTGCTGATAATCCTGCCAATTAAAGCGATGTAACCAAATATTGCGCGCCTCTAGTTGCAAATCAATCAATTGACTGACCGCTTTCATCGGGTAAATGGCCGTACCAACAATACTGGCGTTAAGCTGATCAAGGCTTAATTGATTACGGAACTCAGCAAACAGCTGGTCCTTATTCATACCGCGTTGACGCAAAAAGTTTGAAAATTGATCGTTAGAGAAATCACCATTCTCATCTTTAAAAATATCTTCTTGACGTAGCAGGCGATTAATCGTGTCATCAGATACAGTCATACCCAGCTTGCCAGCCTGCTGTTCTAGCAAAGTACGATCGATCAAACCTTTTAACACTTGCTGGTGGAGCACGTCTTCATTTAGCAAACTGGTGTCATCAAGCTGGTCTAAAATCTCAGTACGACGGCTATTTATTGCGCTTTGATATTCTGATAACCCCACACTTGCCTCACCTACCTGAGCGATTTGATTGGGGTCGACTCCGCCTTGGAAATAGCTTTCGATACCCAATAGAGCAAGTGGCGATAGGCATAAAATCAATAAAATGCGACCAGGCCAGCTTTTTAAAAAATCGCGCAATTTATCCATAGTTATCTCTGCTTTATTAACCTATATTGATGAAAAACCATTGTAATACTATTAATAATATTTATGCTATTTGAGCAGGCAATGGCAAAATGAAGGACGTCTGTATCTTATAAACGCAAGACTAGGCTCGCTTAAGCCTTCTATTCTAAATAACTCCAAACAACAAAGTTACCGCGCGCCCTATGATACGTGATTTTTAGTGTAGACTCAAAATATTCACGTTATATGAGACATAATTATATCTATAAAAAAAGCACCTCATAGAAGGTGCTTTTTTATCAATTGGTGTGCAATTATAATTATAAACTGCACAGCAACAATTTATTATCTTTATATCGGCTTAGTTCAAGCGCTCTTTTAGGTTTTTACCTGCTTTGAAGCTAGGTACTTTGCTTGCTGGGATATTAAGCTCTTCACCTGTTTTAGGGTTACGACCAATACGGGCTTTACGGTCTTTTACGCTAAAAGTACCAAAACCAACTAATGAGATGCTTTCACCAGCTTCTAAAGCTTGGCCGATACTTTCCATAACTGCGTTCAGAGCATCACCAGCTTGGGTCTTATTTAGGCCACTTTTATCTGCAATGCTATCAATTAATTCTGACTTATTCATAAATTTTCCTTCAAGTTTAAGGGGTATAATAAAAGCTAACGTCAGGCATTGTATCGCTCTCATGCTATTTAAGCAATAAGAACCATTTTACTCACGTATTAGCAGGTCACACATTGTTAACGTCTTTATAGCAAGGCAGCATAAGGATCGCAAGCGATTTTACATATTTTAAGGCTCTATACTACGTATTTGACACTTAACGTTACGCAAAACACCTTTAATTTGGTAACCGAGCTCTTCGATTCCCTTTAAATCCGCTAATCCAGTTGATATAGGCTATATTCGCTAAACATCGTATTTGTTGTTTACGCTAAAAATATTGAGCACTGAAGGTTGACGTTTATTGATGATATTGTATTTAATGACAACTTAGCTTATAGCACAACAATTTGCTAACTGACAGAGACTAGCGTTACTTTTTATTATAAAGCAGTTATTATAAGCAGACTACCATTGCACCTCTTGCATTAAATTTGCCCCTTATTCTTACTTTTAACTTGCCAAATAAAAATGGATTACCTACATGAAGCGTTCTACATTGTCTCACTCTTTTCTTAATATCATTCTGGTGTTCATCGAGTCAGCTTTGACACTGTTGCTACGTTTAGATCCTGAGCTACGTAAAGCAGCTTACCCGCTGGCCAAACAAGGCACTGTAGTTGGTCTTCGATTATATTTACCGCATGTGCAAGTCTTTGCTACTTTTACTTATAAAGGTGTGTTGTTAGATGCCAACTTGCCCGTTGGACGTAGCGAGCCAGATGTCATCATTAATGCTTATAGTATTCAAGTTTTAAACGCCATCACCACGCATGATAGCGAAACGACCGACAAATTACAGATGCGTGGCGACTCGGTCCAAGTACAACTCGTTAAGCAGTTCATCATGCAATTGGGTCTCGGCAGCTTGATTCAAAGCGTCATCAAAAAAATTAAAGGCAGTAAAGGCAAGCCCAAGCCTACTGACGCTCAAATGGAAGAAAAAAAGAGCGACTATAAACTCCGTATCAAAGAACAACAAACCCAAATTAGCACCTTGTCTATCAAGAACCGCGAGCTCGAAACCACAGTAAAAGAACTGCAGAGCAAGCAAAAAACACTGATGATCACTACTGTAGTTGCCGCCATCATTGCAATCGGGTCACTGATTGCGCTACTTATGAATTAAGCTATTTGCCAATTAAGCGGCTGTTTGTAAGTTAAGCTATGGTAAGTACTTCATGTTATTTTTTAGACCATTCAGTTACCCATTAAAACGCTCAATCAAAATATTAAGTATAACTACCTATCCTATTTGTAGGAGCCTTAATCGTATCGGTACTTAACACCAATAGCCATAGCCGCAGTTAAGACAGATACACTTAGGACATATGTGTCTAACAGATAGTCATTTATGTAGCCACTTAACATGATTATTATATGGTATTAGGTGGGCCAGTATTTATTCTTTATACCTATCTTTAAAGGCTTCCCTCGATATATCACTTTCTTTTATGTCATCAAAACGTCTGATTGTTTTTATCAATAGTGGTATTAGATTAGATTAACCATTTCACCACATTTCAATCTTGACTAAATTACTCAGGATTGAGTATAATGACTTTATCGCAGCACACATCGGGTTAACCATCTGTTGTTTAATAGCGACAACGTTTGTCTTAGTGGCGTATCAATTTATAAGGTTCTTATTAATTCATATTAAAAAATGACCTATGACATCCACACTAAGCTCGTTATTAACCTTAGCTCATTACTGACCAGTTTGGAGATATATTATGCGTTTAACGACCCGAGGCAGATATGCAGTCACCGCATTGTTAGATCTGGCAATACAAACTAGCCAACAAGAAGGTGCAGTCTCTTTATCTGATATCGCTAAACGGCAATCTATCTCAATATCCTATCTTGAACAGCTGTTTTCTAAGCTGCGCAAGCGTGGTTTAGTAACCAGTATTCGCGGCGCGGCAGGTGGGTATCATCTAGCCCGGCCATTAGATGAGATTGATGTCATGAGCATTATCTCGGCGGTTGATGAGTCGGTTGATGCCATGCAGTGCGAAGGACGTGGTGATTGTCAAGGTGGTACAATGTGCTTGACCCACGATTTATGGTGCGCACTGTCCAATCATATCGAGCAGTACTTGAATAATATAACTTTGGCACAATTATTAAATATGAAAAACGTGCAGTCTGTTTCAGAACGTCAGCATAATTCTTCTATTACAAAAGACATTAACACTATTACCTTATCGACCAGCGAGGCAAACCCAGCATGAGCCAACATAACAAACTTATATACTTAGATTATGCCGCCACCACGCCAGTTGCCAAGTCGGTTGCTGCCAAGATGAGCGAATATCTGACTGTAGATGGTATCTTTGGTAATCCAGCATCACGCTCACACGGCTACGGCTGGCAAGCGGAAGAAGCCGTTGAAACGGCGCGTCAACAAGTTGCCGAAATCATCAATGCGGATCCACGCGAAATTGTCTTTACTTCGGGTGCAACAGAATCTGACAACTTAGCTATTAAAGGCGCGGCACATTTTTATCAGTCACGCGGTAAACATATTATTACCAGTCAAATCGAACATAAAGCCGTACTTGATACTTGCCGTGAGCTTGAACAAGAAGGTTTTGATATTACCTATCTTGAGCCACAAAAAAGCACAGGTTTGATCTTACCGCAACAAGTTAAAGACGCTTTACGTGAAGATACTATTCTAGTGTCCTTGATGATGGTCAATAACGAGCTTGGCACAATTACTGATGTCGCTGCTATCGGCGAAATTACTCGCGAAGCGAGCGTTGTATTTCATGTCGATGGTGCACAAGCGGTAGGTAAAACACGTATCGATCTTGAAACCACTAAAATTGACTTGATGAGTTTTTCTGGTCACAAAGCATATGGTCCTAAAGGTATCGGTGCATTGTTTGTACGTCGTAAGCCACGTATCCGTCTAAAAGCCGAGCAACATGGCGGTGGACATGAGCGCGGTATGCGTTCAGGTACTTTACCGACGCATCAGATCGTTGGCCTTGGTGCCGCATTTAGCTTAGCCAATGAGCGTTATGAAGAAGACCATGCCCATGCGGCAAAATTACGCCAAAAGCTTTGGGATGGTTTACAAGATATTGAAGAGATTTATTTAAACGGCGATCTTGAACACAGCGTTCCTAATATCGTCAATATCAGTTTTAACTTCGTTGAAGGCGAATCATTGATGATGTCGCTTAAAGACTTAGCGGTATCATCAGGGTCAGCCTGTACGTCAGCTACCCTTGAGCCATCATATGTCCTACGTGCTATTGGTCGTCCTGATGAATTGGCTCACAGCTCTATACGCTTTAGCTTCGGTCGTTATACGACAGAAGAAGATATTGATACCGTAATCAGCCAAATGCATGGCGCAGTTGACAAATTACGAGACCTATCGCCACTTTGGGATATGTATCAAGATGGCGTTGATTTAGATTCCTTAGAATGGGCTGAGCACTAAGATAATAGTACGGCTATAGAATATAACCGTTAAATAAAAAATCAGACAATTACAGAATGAGCGTTTGACCCCAATTACCGATGAGTATGTAGACAGTTAGTATTACTGCTCATCATCTAACTAGGAGAAAAACCATGGCCTATAGTGACCAAGTTATTGATCATTACGAAAATCCACGCAACGTTGGCAACCTTGACAAAAATGCCAAAAATGTTGGCACCGGTATGGTTGGTGCCCCAGCCTGTGGTGATGTGATGCGTTTGCAAATCCAAGTCGATGCTAATGGTATCATTGAAGATGCACGCTTCAAAACTTACGGCTGCGGCTCAGCGATTGCCTCAAGCTCACTAGTAACCGAGTGGCTAAAAGGCAAAAGCTTAGATCAAGCAGGCGAAATCAAAAACAACGATATCGTCGTAGAGTTGGCATTACCGCCGGTAAAAGTCCATTGCTCAGTATTAGCAGAAGATGCGATTAAAGCCGCTATCAGTGACTACAAAGGCAAGCATAGTGTTGTTGACAGTAATGAAGAACAAGCGATCAGCTAAGCTTACTTTACTGTATTCGCTCTTTTATATTAATAAAACTATTATATTGAAGAGCTGCTAACGCTACGGAGGTGACAATAACGGTTATGTAATTGTCACCTTTTATTTTCCAGCTTATGTTGATCAGGCTTAGCGAGTACTTTATTTCAAATGTTTTTTAAACATTAGATTTAAGATAACAATTTTAAATATTTTTTAGTAAGATGATATCCTTATTATTGATAGTCAATAGGAGTTGGCATGATTGAAATGACAGAACGCGCCGCTCAGCATGTTCGAGACTTTTTGGACAATCGCGGTAAAGGTGCAGGCATTCGTGTTGGCATTCGTACAGCAGGTTGCTCAGGCTTAGCTTATGTTTTAGAGTTCGTCGATGTTCCTGATGAGAATGATACCCGCTATGACAGCCGTGACGTAAGCATCTTTATCGATCCTAAAAGTTTGGTTTATTTAGACGGCTTATTGATGGATTACGAGAAAGAAGGCTTGAACGAAGGCTTTAAGTTCACCAATCCGAATCAAAAAGGTGAATGTGGCTGCGGTGAATCCTTTACGGTATAAGAGTTCTTTGTGGTACAGAATACCTAAGTGGCAGTGATTTAGCCTCATAGCTATTATTAAAAATAACTACTTTAACTACTTATTTATTGAAACCACCATTTATTGAAATAAACGCTTATTAAAGTCTATGTTTAAAAGGGCTTTGAAAGTTACTCTTGCAAAACCATAATTAAAAATAGAAAGTAAGGCATATGCTATGACAGATCTTATCCCAGAAGCTCAGTTTGATAACTTCTTTGCCCTATTTGAGCAACCTGTACAATTTGAGCTGTCACAAGATAGTCTAGACCAGCATTTGCGCCTATTGCAGAAACGCTATCACCCTGATAATGTTGCCAAAAATTTAGCCGATGAAACAAAAGCTCAACAACATTCTGAGCAAGCCTCCGCAGTGATCAATCAAGCCTATCAAGCTTTAAGCGCCCCTGACAGCCGCGCTGCCTACCTTCTCGATATGGCAGGACAAGCCCAAACGCTTGAGAACTCAATTGCAGACCTCGAGTTTTTAGAAGATGCTATGGAGCTGCGTATTGACTTAGGTGAAGCCATTGATAGCAAAGATCGCCCAGCACTGGAAAAACTATATCCACAAGTTGTGCAGCGATTGAACCACCAATCTCAACGCTTTAATACGACCTATCAAAACGAAGAGTGGTCGGCCGCTATTGACGCCACCCAAAAGTTAAAGTTCCTAGTCAAGCTCGATGCCGATATTACGACTGGTCTTGATGATATTGCAAGTGCGGCACAGGCAAATGACGATGATTTATACGTGTAATGATTGGCTAAGACCTACAAAGACGGTTAAAATAACAGCCGTAATACAATCATAATATTGTAGCATTCGTATTTTTAAATACACGGTTGTAAGCACAGCTAAACAGCCTCTCTTACAATCTTCCGTATCTAGGTCAACCACGTCAGTCATCGCTTTATCTATGCTGTACTTGTTCAACTTTACTTAATCATTTTATATCTGAGTTATCTTATGTCTTTATTGCAAATTGCTGAACCCAATCAAAGTGCCCAACCACACCAGCATCGTTTTGGTCTTGGGATTGACCTTGGTACAACGCGCTCATTGGTCGCAGTGGTACGCTCAGGCAAAGCACAAGTATTAGAGGCAGATACCAGTAAAGATACTTTACTGCCTTCAGTGGTCTATTACCCAAGCACAGGTAGCCCGCTCGTCGGTCATCGTGCTCTAGCTCATTTGCCTAACGATCCAAAAAACACCATTATCTCCGCCAAGCGTTTTATGGGTCGCAGTCAAGACGATATTAAATTCTCACATCCTTATGAATTGAGTGGTAGCGCTGATGCTATGCCAGCCTTTGTCACTGCGCAAGGTGAAGTGTCACCCGTTGAAGTGTCAGCACGTATTTTGGCTGCACTTAAGCAGCGAGCGACAAATGCCTTACCTGAGGACAGTATTGAAGGCGCAGTCATTACTGTTCCTGCCTATTTTGATGAGGCCCAGCGGCAAGCAACTAAAGATGCCGCGCAAGCTGCCGGTATCAACGTTTTGCGATTGCTAAATGAGCCAACAGCAGCGGCGGTAGCGTATGGACTGAACGCAGCTACCGGAGATGATACTGCCCGTTATTATTTAATTTATGACCTCGGTGGCGGCACCTTTGATGTGTCTATCTTAAAGCTCACCGATGGCGTGTTTGAAGTACTGGCAACCGGTGGTAACAGCGCCCTTGGTGGCGATGATATCGACCGCCTACTCACCAATTGGCTGATCAAACAGCTCAATATTGCGCCAGCAGACGTCAGCTTACACGATAAGTCAGTATTGGCTCAGCAAGCCAAAGGTTATAAGCAAGCCTTAACGGATGCTGAAGAAGTCAATATCGACATTATTGTTAATGAGCAGTCCTACAAAGGCGTGTTACGCCGTGAAGACTTAGTCACTATCGCTGACCCTGTCAGCAGTCGCACGCTAACGGTCTGCGAACAAGTACTACGTGATGCCAAGCTGAGCGCATCAGAGCTGGATGAAGTTATATTAGTAGGCGGCTCAACGCGAATGCCAGCGATTGAACAAGTGGTTACTGAGTTCTTTGCTAAGCAGCCCTTATGCCGTCTAAATCCAGATGAAGTGGTCGCATTAGGTGCCGCACAAACGGCACACCAATTGGTCAATGGGGATAGCGATAATAATTTGCTGCTTTTGGATGTCACGCCCTTATCGCTTGGGCTGGAGACTATGGGCGGCTTAGTAGAAGTGCTCATTCCACGCAACACTCCTATTCCTGTCAAAAAACGCCAAGTGTTTACCACTTATCAAGATGGTCAGACCGGCATGGTTATCCATGTCGTACAAGGTGAGCGTGAAACGGTAGAGAACTGCCGCTCGCTTGGACGCTTTGAGCTATACGGTATTCCACCGATGAAAGCTGGTTTTGGCCGTATTGAAGTGACCTTTAGTATTGATGCTAATGGACAACTAACCGTTAGTGCCCAAGAAACCACGACGAAGACAGAAAGTAAAATCGAGATTACGCCAGCGTATGGCTTATCTGATGAACAAAAAGAGCAACTACTCACTGCCGGATTTAAACACGCGGAAGAAGATAAAAATGCGCGCTCTTTAATTGAAACTAGGGTAGAAACTGAACGAGAATTACTGGCGTTACAGTCGGCACTATCTGAGTTTTCAGCCTTATTGACTTCTGAGGAACAGCAAACCTTGGCGGCACAGATGAAAGAGATGCAAACAGCTTTAGACTCTAATGATTCAATGCTTATTGAAGCACAACAAGCTCAGCTTAAACCACATAGTGATGCATTTGCGGCCCGAATTATGAATCAAAGTGTCCAGACCAGTATGGCGGGTACTAGCGCCCAAGATTGGTAGTATTTAAAATTAATAGTCTCAAAGCAACAACAACATTAAAGAAAAAAAGTACTAAAGAAAACAGTATAAAAGCAAAAAAATAACCTATAACGCGATTATTTTTAGATTGTATTTATATTTTAGAACTTACTTAGATTTCACATTTTTTGAATTGATTAGCACTGGATACATGACTCATGCCAAAGATTACTGTACTACCCCACCACGATATCTGCCCTGAAGGCACCGAAGTTGAGCTTGAAACGGGCAGCAACTTATGTAAAGCACTGATAGAAAAAGGCATTAAGATTGAGCATGCTTGCGAGATGTCAAAAGCTTGTACCACATGTCACGTAGTTGTCCGCAAGGGCTTCAATGGTTTGGATGAGATGGACGATATTGAGGCAGACTTGTTAGATCGTGCTTGGGGATTAGAGCCTGATTCTCGGCTATCCTGTCAGGTAATGCTAGATGACGAAGACCTAACCATTGAGATACCTAAATATACCCTTAACCATGCCAAAGAGAATCATTAAACACTAATAGTGTTTACGACTACTAAGTTATATTTGCATCAAAAAGCCAGCTATTATAATAATAACTGGCTTTTTTTGTGATTGATCTCACGGTATTTAGACTTGAGATACATGAAAACCTTTACCTACTCTTTCTAATATCTTATTTACCAGTTTTGTTAAACTCGAGGTCAGCGATTTTATTTTCCTGTTCAATACGTTCAAGTGCGAAATTTAGACCTTCTCTAATCTCTTGATAATCGCCGCTTTTCATATCTTTAAAGTTTAGATGCAGATTGAAACCAGGCAGCGTATGATCGACCCACTTTGATAGGCGGCCTTTATTAGCATCAGGATCTAGTACTTGCCACGCGCTAACCTTGCCATCGAAACCTTTGAGCTGATAAGCGCCTGCATACTCACACTCATAATCATGGCAAATATAATCGTAGGTGCTTTCGCTAATCAATACATCCCCTTTGCTGGCAGCCGCTTCAAGCCTTGCTGCCAAATTGGCTTCTTTGCCAATAAGCGTATAACTGAGACGGCTATTACTGCCAAAATTACCAACATGACAGTAGCCAGTAGTGATACCGATGCGCAGATATAACCCTTCAAAACCCATTAGTCGCCATTTTTGTCGTAAGGTGCGCATTTCTCGGCGCATATCGATCGCCATGGCCACACAATCCAATGCATCTTGACGCGCGCCGCGACTATCAGGTTCACCAAAAAAACAAACCATGCCATCACCAATGAACTTATCGATTACAGCGCCGTGCTTATTGGCGATTATCGTCATACAATGCATATAAGTGTTTAAGATATCAGCCAAATTGTCCGCACTTAAACTATCTGATAGCTCAGTAAATCCTACGATATCTGAAAACATAATCGTCAGCTTTGCGCGTTTATTGGAGACACTGACAGGGCTATCCGCTCTTACAATCGGTTCCCAAATCTGAGGAGGTATAAAGCGGGTTAGCTTGTTGATGACCGAAACCATAGTATTGTGACGCCCCGCTGCTTGTTGAGCACGCACTTCATAGCTGATGTATCCGTGATATACGTGTCGAAAATGACACATGATGACTATGATAGTTGCTAGCAACACCGTAGCTGGTAGCCAACCTTCATTACAGTCCATATCAGTGCCATTTAAAAGCACGCTAACATAATAAAAAATAACGGCAGTCACCCACGACACTGTAATCAATTTTAGCTGATTTTCAGAACTGCTAACAATGATACGGATGCCGATTAAGGATGCCAAACTGAGTGACATCACAGTGCAAAACTGTAGCGAGCCAATGACTACGGACAATAAAACAATGACAATATTAGTCGTCCAAAAACTCGTTTGACGTCGATAGTTATAAATAAGAATCATTAAACTGGGTAGGCAAACAACGATCAGCAATGCCATTGAAGTAGGGCTAAACTCAAAATGTAAAGCAAGCAGTATAACTGTAAGCATTAAAACAAAAACTTCTGGATAATCAAACCGATGCACCCCAATGTTTTCCGATGAGATCTTCGGTCGCAAAGTATTTAGGAATGCCATATCCGATTTTCGCTTCAGTAGTGAGAACTAACAAGGGTAAACAAACAATAAGAATTTAACTGGTGTCTAAAGCAACTATAATCTAAGAACGTATGATAACTATGCTGACTTACCATTATACGAGTATAATCTTATAGAATATATGCCATTCACAACCAAAATACCCCCATCTATCATTCATTATCGTCTATTGACCATAGATATGAATGATGAATGAGGGTCTTATTGCTACAATTATCTAGTAAAAAGTTAAATAACAGACCCCAGTGTCAGTGGACGATCAGAGCCAAAACAGCAAAACTCTATTACATTTGCCAGTCAAATGGCATCTGATGATGACCACGTAGCGCCATCATTAAGGTCTGTTGCATTTGTGCCAATACTTCTTTGGTATAAGGCATAGCAGGGACACCCCATACTGGATTTGGCCATTGCATATCGTTTTGATAGCGCACAATATGATGAAAGTGTAGCTGTGGAACTTGATTGCCGAGTGCCGCAACATTCATCTTATCGGCTTGGAAAGTTTTGGCAAGCTGACTTGACAACCAGCTCGACTCACGCAAAAACTGCGTCTGATCGGCCTCAGATAACTCATATAACTCTTTGATACCTGATACACGCGGTACCAGAATTAACCAAGGAAACTGGCAGTCATTTATCAAACGACACGTCGATAATGGAAAATCACCCACCAAAAAACTATCGGCAGCAAGCTCAGGATGCAATTGGAACATAATGACGGTTTCTCTTGTTATAGGGTTTTATTAAAAGGAAATAAGAAGTACATAAGAATAGATGCTGCCGCTATTTTATCAGGTATCTACTGGATAAAATAGCAGCAGCAGCATTTAGCTCGTGGCTGTACCTTTGGTGCTATATAACGGTAACTAGGTTATCTCTACTGCCGATGTAGCCTCTACTACCATGTGCTCACTAAAATAGCGCAACAGTTCTTGCATCATTTCGACTCGCTGCGGTGCGGTCTCAAGCTTATCAGGATTGCTATACCTTATACCGGACGCGCCATTCATGCGGTAATGCTGACCATTAGATTGGATGAGTTTGATAATGGCTAAAGCATCAACAGGCGTATCGGGTGCAAACTCTAAGATTATGCTCTTACTATTGGCATCGATTTTATTAATCTTTAAGGGCTCAGCTTGTATACGCAGACGATGAACGGCAAACAGCTGCTTGGTTTGATCCGGCAACGTACCAAAACGATCAATCATTTCGGTACGAATATCAATCAGCATCTCTTTATCATCAGCCTTACCGATACGCTTATAAAACAATAAGCGCTGATGCACATCGTGTAAGTACTCTTCAGGAATCAACGCTGAGCTGTGCAAATTAATCTCACTGGTTAATGATAACGGCGTATTTAAATCCAGCTCTTTACCCGCCTTAATAGCTTTAGTCGCACGCTCAAGCATGTCCATATATAAGCTAAAGCCAATCGCCTGCATATTACCACTTTGCTGCTTGCCTAATATCTCACCGGCACCGCGAATCTCTAAATCTTCACTTGCCAGCATAAAGCCTGCACCTAGCGTATTCGCACGCTCAATCGCGTGTAGCCTACGCTTGGCATCACCTTTAAGCCCTTTAATCGATGGCACTAGCAGGTAGCAATAAGCCTGATGATGGCTACGTCCCACTCGGCCACGCAGCTGATGCAATTGGGCAAGACCAAATTTATCCGCGCGCTCAATAATAATAGTATTGGCATTGGGCACATCGATACCCGTTTCGATAATCGTTGAGCAAATTAAGACGTTGAATTTTTTATGGTAATACTGTTGCATAATTTGTTCAAGTTGCCGCTCTTGCATCTGTCCGTGCGCCACACCTACCCGCGCTTCGGGAACCAGTTCACGGATCGTTTCTGCCATGCGTTCAATACTAGCAACATCATTATGCAGCAAATAGACTTGCCCACCGCGGAGCAGCTCACGCAAAATAGCCTCTTTCATCAAGGCATCCGTTTTTTGCATAACGAAGGTTTTGATAGCAAGACGACGTGCAGGTGGAGTGGCAATAATTGACATATCGCGCATACCCGATAGCGCCATATTGAGCGTTCTTGGAATGGGCGTAGCGGTCATCGACATGCTATCGACATCGGTCTGAATGGCTTTGATACGCTCCTTATGACGGACACCAAAGCGGTGTTCTTCGTCGACAATCATCAAGCCTAAATTGGCAAATTTAACATCTTTCTGTAGCAGCTTATGGGTGCCGATGACAATATCGACTTTACCAGCAGCCAAATCAGTCAATACGGTTTCTTGATGTTTTTTACCGCCAAAACGTGACAAGGTCTCAATACGTACTGGCCAATCAGCAAAACGATCTAAAAAATTATCTTCATGCTGTCCTGCCAGCAAAGTAGTCGGTACCAATATCGCAACTTGATAACCGGCACTGACCGCAATGAACGCCGCTCGCATTGCCACTTCCGTTTTACCAAAGCCAACATCACCGCAAATCAAGCGATCCATTGGTTGGTTTTGCTTCATATCATCTATCACCGCATGGATAGCATTGGCTTGATCTGGGGTCTCTTCAAACTCAAACTGACTGGCAAACAGCTCATATTGTGAGTGATCAATTTTGAAATGAATACCGACTTTTGCTTCACGTCGTGCCTGCATATTCAGCAATTCAGCGGCCACATCATGAATCTGCTCCAGCGCTTTTTGTTTGGCTTTATCCCATTTACCACTACCAATCTTATGCAGAGGCGCAAGCTCAGGATCACCGCCACTATAACGGCTAATCATTTGTAGGTTGGCAACCGGCACATAAATACTAGCATCGTCAGCATACTTAAGATGAATAAACTCTTGCTCGCCATCGCCCACATCTAAGGTAATTAAACCACTATAACGTCCGATACCATGCTCAATATGGACGATTGGACTGCCCTGAGTCATCTCAGTGACACTTTTGACTAGGAACTCTTCTGATACCCCGCTTTGCCGACGACGGCGCGTTTGTAGCACTTGCCTACCAAACAGTTGGGTCTCACTAATAATGACTAAGCGCTCAGGCACATATACCCCGCGCTCAATAGGGGCAACTGTCAAACTAACACTGGGGCGATCGTTATTTTTATTCAAAGCGCCCGTATGATCTGCTGCTAAAAAATCTTTGAAGTTAGCATAGGTCTGTAACTCAATTTTGCCTTTAAACAGCTCAATCAAAATCTCACGGCGACCAGCAGTTTCAGCCACGATCAGGACTGGCGTCGCGGTTTGCGCTTGTAGATGCAGAAAATCTAGCAACTCGGCTAACGGCTCGGCTTTTTGATGATTGACCGATAGCTGCGGCGGTACTTGCGCGCTTAGAGTCACTAGCCCTTGCAGTTGACTGGTTGCTACTGCTAGCTCAGTACGGTCACTCAATATCACCCTAGGATAGTGATTGAGGTATTCATTTAACGTATTTGACAATAAATATAATAACTCAGGGGTGACTATGGGCTTATCAACATCATGTCGACGCTCTTCATAACGGCGCTGAATTTGTGACCAGTAATCTGCTTGCCGCTCGCCAATCAGCTCGTCAGTAATAAACAAGGCATCTTTAGGTAGATAAGCAAATAAGCTGCTCGCTTGTTGCCAGTCTTTTAGATCAAAGAATAGCGGCTGATAATATTCAAGACCACTACTGGCAATGCCTGCCATCACATCTTTGTGTAGCTCAAACTTACGACTACTGGTATTAGGGAACATGGCAGCAAAGTTCATGCGAAAGGATTCTTTGCCTTCCTCTAATGGAAACTCTTTTGCCGGTAGTATTTGAAACTGTTGAATGGGCTTGGAGATATCTGGCAGCTTATGTAATAGCGATAGCGGCTCTTGCCCCATACTACTGTCATTGCCTGACATCATGTTTTTGAGGTCATCAGGCGTTAATGTGCGCTGGGTCTGGGGATGAAAGAAGCGAATCGTTTCAATTTCATCATCGAATAAGTCTAAGCGCAGCGGAAATGGCTGCCCCATCGCAAAGATATCGACAATACTGCCGCGTACCGCAAACTCACCCGGTTCAAATACATTGTCAACCGCTCGGTAGCCAGCCTTTACCAGTAGCTCACGCTGGGTATTAATATCGAATCTATCACCGACACTTAAGTCAAAATGCTGACCAATAAGCCAACTTGGTGGTGCAACGCGGTGCATTAGCGCCTGTACCGAGATCAGCAAGACACCTGACGTTGGCATATCAGTCAATAGATTGATACGTTCACTGACGATATCTTGATGCGGTGATAGCTCATCATAAGTTAAGGTTTCCCAATCTGGAAACACATATGCATCGACACCGCAAAACGCCAGCTCAGTCTCTATCTGATTAAGCTGATTTTGATCGCGAGCCACTACGACTTTTAGGCGTGCCGCCACGTCCCATATCGGCGCACTGACCAAACTTGCCAGCCATAGACTGCTCACGGCTCCATGGACGGGTGCCAGCCAGCGCCGCTGCGTGTCTTGAATTGGAAATAGCTGATTGTTAATGGGAGCGAACGCGTCAGTTAAGGCAGAGATAGGCATAGCAAATAGGGTCAGGGTTGAGAGTCAGAGGACTATTATACGAACATTTCGACCTTTGACCAATGGTTTATGCCGTAACGGTTTGTCACCCCGTATATTATCTCGTGCGCTGACTTTATTTTATAGCCCTCATGGTAGGTCTTACATGCTCATTTGACAATGCAAAGCATTTTGTTAACATGGAGAGCTTTTTTCGATAAGCACTTTTATATCTTATTTTTGACCTTCCACTGCTTATATAAATAAGCGGTGTGTTTAGTCGCTGTCATTTAGATATTATCTCTGCCTATTAGGTTGTTTTGAATCTCGTTTTGAAAGCATTGTATTAAATGTTCTAACTGATTTTGACAGCCTTGTACTGTGCATCTTATTACGTGGCAAGCTGGCAGCCTGCATGACATATCAACTGACCCTGTCATATATGCTCATAGAGACTAAGCCTCTTGCCACCCCCCATCAGGAAATTTATTACCTATGAGAGAGCACAAAAAAATCCCCCAAGTACTCGTCGATAAATTTCGCCGCAGACTCTACACCACTGAACATAAGGTGGGAGAGAATAATGTAAATATTCTCGGCTTAGAACTACATAACCCTGTGTTTTTTGTCACCGCGCTTGCGGTTATTGCTTTTGTCTTATTCACCCTACTGCTCCCTGATATTGCTAACTTATGGCTCAATGGCACCAAAAATTGGATCGTCAATAGTTTCGATTGGCTCTTTATAAGTGTGGCTAACATCGTGGTGGCATTCTGTCTGCTACTCATTGTCTCACCCTATGGCAATATTCGCATTGGCGGTATCAATGCCACGCCCGACTTTAACCGAGGCTCATGGCTGGCTATGCTATTCGCTGCGGGGATGGGCATTGGCTTAATGTTTTGGAGTGTCGCTGAACCTTTAGCGTATGCTAGCGGTTGGGCAGGAACGCCATTGGGAATCGAGGCAGACAGTCCCGAAGCCTTCAGAGCGGCAATGGGCGCGACGATGTATCATTGGGGGCTACACCCATGGGCTATCTATGCGGTCGTAGGCTTGTCGATGGCAATATTTGCCTACAATTTTCGCTTTCCTTTGACCATGCGCTCAGTATTTTATCCATTGTTAAAAGAAAAAACATGGGGATGGCCGGGACATGTTATTGATGTATTAGCCGTATTGGCAACTATTTTTGGCTTAGCGACGTCCCTCGGTCTTGGTGCTCAACAAGCGGCCAGTGGACTGAACTACTTATTTGGCTGGGACTTTGCAGGCAATACTCTTGAGATAATCATTATCATATTGGTTACAGGATTGGCAACCATTTCGGTGGCTCGCGGTATTAATGGCGGGGTAAAGTTTTTAAGTAATGTCAATATGCTGGCAGCCGGATTGCTATTACTATTTGTCTTTTTTGTAGGAGATTCCCTAGGGCTTATCAGTAAAATAGCTGAAACAACCGTTGATTATGTTACTTATATTATCCCCTTATCTAATCCTGTAGGACGTACTGATAGTAACTTCTTCCATACTTGGACTGTATTTTATTGGGCGTGGTGGATCAGCTGGTCACCATTCGTTGGGATGTTTATCGCTCGAATCTCTAAAGGGCGTACCGTACGTGAATTTATCGTTTCTGTGATGCTAGCACCAACCCTCGTCACTATCGTATGGATGACCGTATTTGGACAAACGGGTCTCAGTCAATATACCAACCAAGTTGGAGAGTTGTCAGGCGGGGTTAGTAACGCCTCTCTAACCTTATTTCAGATGCTCGATAACTTACCATTGGCCATGATTACCTCATTAATTGCCATTATTTTAGTAATGGTGTTTTTTGTGACTTCATCAGATTCAGGATCATTAGTCATTGATACGATTACTTCTGGAGGCAAGCTTGAATCCCCTATGTCTCAGCGCGTATTTTGGGCGATTGCCGAAGGCTGTATTGCGATTGCTTTACTTTATGGCGGTGGTACAGAAGCACTAAAAACTATCCAAGCAGGCTCCGTTAGTACCGGTCTGCCCTTCACTTTTCTCTTACTGGTGATGTGTGTCAGTTTATGGCTAGGGTTACGCCGTATTTATAAGGCTCGTGAGCAGATGCTTTCCGAATTAGAAAAGTACTAACATGTCTATTTAAGACTTACTGTCTAACAGGTTATAGAGCTAATAAGCTATAACCTATTCAAATGTAAAAACCCCAGCTTTTGATAGGCTGGGGTTTTTATTTTTTATAAAGCTAACTTTTATATTTACTAAGAAAGACCCTGTTAATTTATTAATTTTAGTAAGCCTTAATTTTAAGCTTCTATTATATGAGAGGCTTATCGCTAGCAATAATACCATTGTTGTCGGCATATACAAACATACCAGAATTTAAGGTTAAATCGCCAAAGCTAATCTCAATATCAGTTTGCCCTTCATCGCGGCGAGTCGACTTGCGCGGAATACAGCCCAATGCCATGATGCCGATCTCCATCTGTGCCATATCATCGACATCACGGACACAGCCATAGACCACTACCCCAGCCCAGCCATTATCAATCGCCGCCTGAGCAATCATATCACCCAGCAGCGCGCAGCGCATTGATCCGCCACCATCGACAACCAGTACTTTACCGTCGCCATTTTTATCTTTGCCATCGCTATTTAATAGTGACTTGACGCGGCTATTATCTTCAAAGCATTTTACTGTCACAATTTCACCGCAAAACTTATCTTTTGCGCCAAAGCTATAAAATGACTTTCCTTCAATATTGGGCAAGCACACTTGTGATTCAGGATTAGCATCCAACAAATCACAAGTCACAAAATTATCTTTATTCATGGCTGTCGACTCTGACATAGTTACGCTCCTTGTTATTAGCTATTGAGTATTGGTTAATTGGGATTTTTATTTACGAAGACTTATTTATAAGTATTTATTTCTTTGTTCAATACAACTCGAATACATGTCATTCAGTCTCGCATACTTAGGCTATTTAATATTTACAATGCCATTAATAACACATCCTAGCTTAATATTTTACCCGGGTTATCGCAAGCATCTGTTTGTTTTCGATAATATCAATGCTATTGGACACATTTTCAGTACGATATTTACTGCGTTCATAGAGGTCATGCGCCGTCATTGCCATAGCGCTTGCCACACGTTTGGCAGAAATGGGATGTAACGGCAATGATTCTGAAATCAGAGGCGAAATTAACTGAAAGGCTTTTTGACTGATACTTTCAAGTGGACGACCTTTGTGCTTACCCAGTAATAAAGAAGGGCGAAAAACGACTAATTGCGCAAACCCTAGCGCCATAATAGACTGTTCCGTCTCTGCTTTTACTCGATTGTACAAAAACCGACTGTCGCTATCGGCATTCATTGACGATAATAAGAAAAAGTTCTCAACCCCTTTGTCTCGGCACAACTTAGCAAAGATAAGATTATAAGTATGATCCACTTTTCGAAATGCTTCATCACTGCCTGCTTGCTTTTTGGTAGTGCCAAGACAGCTAAACGCATCAGTCGTCCGATCTGCACCCACGCTGGCAAACACTGCAGCTAAATTATCAAAATCATTGACCTGATAAAAGCGCATACTGGCATTGATATAACGTGGCGGACGCCGTGCAATTACAATCAGGGTGTCATAAAGCTCACTTAGCTGCTTAATAAGGTGCTGCCCTACCAATCCTGTCGCGCCAATTACAATTGCTTTTCGCTGCATAACTTGTCCATTTTTTATATTAATAAAACGATATTTTATAGAATAATATTGTTTGATACGCTATTGGTTAATACATAGTCATCAAGAATGCCATTAATAATGGTCGAACATAATACGTCACTATCTCTATCATAGCGCTTAATATCATACTACTTGGTTATCATTTATAGTACCTTAGCAGCCTTATCAGCAAGATTGGTTCAGCAAGGTTATCAGTAAAGCTATAAGTTACGTTATAAATTATGCAATTGCCCATATTTATTGTAAGAAACTTTATTTATTGTCAGAGATTTTGTCCCGTTGCTGGTTAGCAAGTTACTAGTCAATCAAGAAAGTATAAACTTACACAACTACTTTACGCTTTAACTGTCAAATATATTGTCCTAAGCGCAATAATTTGTTAAGATGACCGCCTTTACACGCTGAGGCTGTTTAATTATTCCAAACAACCTCGACGCTAGCGATGACTTACTTATATTTGGCATCGATATCATATTTGACGAGACGGCTACTCGCCACGTATGATTGTTAAACCCATTATTACAATCGACATTCATATTTTTATCTGTTTTTTATCAAGGAGATACGCGTGGCTAATACTGCACAAGCTCGTAAACGCGCCCGTCAAAACACCAAACGTCGTCAGAACTCTGCGTCACAACGCTCTATGGTTCGTACGTATTTGAAGCGTATTGATGCGGCTATCGCAGCTAAAGATTATGACGCGGCTACCGAAGCTTACAAAAAAGCGGTACCGGTTATTGATCGTATGGCTGACAAAGGTATTATTCATAAGAATAAAGCTGCTCGTCGTAAGAGCCGCCTAAACAAAACAATCAAAGGCCTACAAGCTTAAGATTTGCTCTGTTTAGACCGTAAGCATAAAAAAACCTTGTCACTGGTTCTAATACTGGGGCAAGGTTTTTTTATGTGTGATTAAGATACGCTACTCTGAAAAGATAAAAAAACTGTAATAAGACAACTACATCCACTTCACCTCTGGCGGCAGCAATAGCTTGCTAGGATGAAAGCCGGCAGCACGGTAACCGTCTAACAGAGTGCTAACAGGACGAATATAAACCTCACCACGCCAGACAAAATAAGCATTCGCCTGATCAAAAGGCATATCATCGAACCATAAAAACACCCCTTCCATCATCTTTGGCCAATCATTCCAATCGATCTCAGGCACATCGAGCATCACTGCTAAAAATGCAGACAACAAAGTATCATGGCTAACCGCCAGCATTAAATGACCTTGCTGCGGCTGGTGTTGATAGAACAGCGATAAAATATCTAGACCGCCTTGATAGGCATTTTTGGTCCCTTCAAGGTTGCCCTGTAAAAAGCGATTTATAAAGTTAAGCACGCCAATTTCTTTGAATACCGCATTGGCAACCTCAGGCTCAGTGACTAAGCTACCTGGCTCAACCAGTAATGATTGATGGGTAATATTACGCCGTAGACCAGCACCCTCTTGCATCAACTGCGCGGTATCGATACAACGTCCAATCGGGCTGGAAATGCTGTCGACATCGAGCGAATACGGTAGATGACCTGCCAACCAACGCCCCCAGGACTTCGCTAATACTCGACCTCTAGGGGTTAATGGCAATTGATAACTGGCAAAACCGTTACCATCAGAACGCTCCCGTAAGGAGTGTCTGGTAAATAAAATTAGTCGCTTATTGTCAGGCAATAGGCTGACCGAGGACATCATGCTATCAGGCAGGTGCGAAGGAGCCGGTGCACTTGGACTATGCATCGCAAGTTTATCAGTCGGCAATTCAGGCTGGGGAGAAATGGTGTATTTACTCATGGGTGTCAGCGTAGCAGATTTTTTATCTAGAGTGAAAGAAATACAAGTTTGGTAGCAATAAAATCATTGGAAACAAAAATACAAGGTTAATAGAAGCCAATCAATTAACCAATATCAACTACTTTATCCCAAGCAAATTCTAGCGCCGTACTGCTAACTTCGTTCGGATAAGCGCGCGGATTGACGATCACTCGAGTATTATTAATACGGTAATCAAACGCTTCATGCGTATGCCCATGGATCCATAACATAGGTGCCCATGGCTCATGCATCCACGCGGATAAATCACTGACGAAAGCCGCATTACTCGGCAAAGTAGCATACTTCTCAGAAACAGATAACGGGCTGATACTATGATGGCTCATTACTATCGTTTTTTTGCCCAGTTGCTTTGCCGTTATTAAAGCTTGTTTTAACCACTGACGATGCTGTGCATGCAGTTGCATGGACATCTCAGGCGAGAATAAATCGTCACCGACGTAGATTTGCTTATAATCACGCATAAAGCGTCTGGCCACTACCATAGTGTCTTCATTAGCTTGGTACTGATAATCAGTCCACAGCGTACAACCTAAGATGCGCACCTCTCCGATATCCATATGCTGACATTGGAGCACCCGAACGCCTTGGTTAGACACCTCATTATAGTTGTCCCATGTCGCCAGCTTATAGTCAAAATGCAGCACGTCTTCATTAAAGTACTCATGATTGCCAGCGATAGTAATGAGAGGTACTTTTAGACGTGCGGCTTGCTCTTGTAACCACGGCATACCACTATCACTATTAGCAGTGTCACCAGCCACCAAAACTAAGTCGGCATCGGTTTTAGGAATATGTCCCATTGGGTGCGATTGTCTGGCATAGCTGTCTATGTGTAAGTCACTTACAATCTGTAATTTCATACTGTCCAATATTAATGATAAGAGGCAAATAAATCAAAGCAGCTAGTGTAGCACTTATTTATCCGCCATTAAAAAGTTAAAAAAAAGACAACCTGTAAGCTGTCTTTTTTATTCGTATCCAAGAATATCTCTTTGTCACTAACAACGCTATATACTTTTAAAGTTAAATGTTTTTGAGAATCAAATGCCTTGAAGTATCTTTTGTAGTTTAGCTTCTGGGTCTAGTTCTTGAGTGATTGAGCGTCCAATGACCAGATAGTCTGCTCCATCGCTCAATGCCTGCTTCGGGGTACAAATACGCTTTTGGTCATCTGCGCTATCCTCTGGTAAACGGATACCAGGAGTTATTAACTTGAAGTCGTCACCGCATAGTGTTTTAAGCGTTCGTGCCTCTTGTGCTGAGCACACCACACCATCAAGACCTGCTTGTTTGGTCAATTGTGCCAATCGGCTGACTTGCGTATTTAAATCATCAGTGACGCCAATTTGTGGTAGCACATCGCTACCCATAGAAGTTAGTACCGTCACAGCTATCAGTAGCGTCTCATAGTTACCTTCCAGCAAACGTTGCTTTGCCAACGACATGGCAGCATTACCTGCACTGGCGTGCACATTAACCATCCATACGCCAAGCTCTGCGGCAGCCAATACGGCTTGCGCGGTAGTGTTAGGAATATCATGAAACTTTAAATCTAGAAATACTTCAAATTGACGTTGATGTAACGCTTGGACAATCGCAGGACCACAGCGAGTAAACAGCTCTTTGCCTACTTTTAGTCGGCAAAGACTGGGGTCTAAACAATCAGCCAAGGCCAATGCTTCATTCATTGTAAGATTATCTAGCGCCACAATGACAGGAGAGGTTATTACATTATTAGTCATGATTTCGTCACTTTATATAAAAACATCATTTTAAAGTTGTTAAAAACTATACCGATAAGTGGTTAGGAAACTCAATCACGCTTACGTTTGGTTAATACAGTAGGCTCAGCAGAATTACTCTCATCTAAGTAAGACTCACTTGTACCCTCTTGTACTGCTGTTGCACGATAAACAGCGTCTTCTATAGTAGGCGCATTTGCTTGCCGATCAATGACGACATTAGCCTGCTCAATTTGCTCTTGCAAATTGGTATTCAATTTTTGCAAGCGAGAGATTTCCCATTTATTTTGTAGGACACGGAACATTAGCAATGCCAGCAATAGGCCAATGACGATACCTAGTATCAAACAAAGTATCAGTAGCAACCCCAGATTCATGGCAGGGGCTTGTGAAAATAGTAAGTTCACCCCGATTTCGGTGTTGTTCGCCAATACCAAACCAAGCGCATAAGCAAAGCTTAAAAACAGTAACACAAACAGTAAAAAGCGCATCGTGCTTATACCTCAGTGGGGAATAGACGTAGTCTATAATGGATAAAAGTAGCAATGAGAATTTGTTACATCAGTAGCCCTTGTCAAAGCCAGATTAAAAAGTAGCTATAGTCCGTTCAGAATAAAATAGGCAAAAGTGTGACATTATACTACGGGTACAAGTTATGATTTATTAGTCACTCATTTATCAGAACTTCAACTATATAAATTTTATGTATCAAGTTTTATAGTTACTTTTTTAAAAGATTTTACCCGTTATCCTGCTACTTTATCATTAACCGCTTCGCGTAGCGCTTTACCCGGTTTAAAATGCGGGATAGCTTTGGCAGGTACAGGTACGCTTTCACCCGTTTTAGGGTTACGCCCCATACGTGAACAGCGATGATGTAAACAAAAGCTACCGAACCCGCGTACTTCGACTCTACCATCATTGGCTAAGGTATTTGCCATCAAATTTAATATTTCGCGCACAGCGTCATCAACGACCATTTCAGTCATAGTGTCGCAAGTAGCACTCAAATTGTTAATGAATTCGGACTTATTAATCGCTTGCTGCATTATTACGCTTGCCTTATTAATTGATGATTATCATAACTCTGAGGTAGATTTGACCTTTGATAATGGCTAAATTCAACACGCTCTACACACTAGAATAAAGAGAACTGAAGAATCTTTGTCACACTTAAGCGTCTCTCAAAGCTATATATAAATAGTATTTACAGGAACATTATTTCATATGAATACCATTTTACATTCTGTTACTCAGCGTTGCAAATGATAGCGGGTATTATTTTGAATAGAAATGGAAATTTAAGCATCTAGAAAAAAACATGCTATTGCTAGTAACCGTATTAATATCAAAATCCACCCACAAAAAAAGCGACCGAAGTCGCTTTTTTATTATATTGTTGTCTGCTAAAAGCCAATTACTAAAATGATTGGTTATTAGTTATTGAGAATATGCAACTTACTGCATTTGCTCTTTAATCAAATCACCAATTGTTTTTGGCTGGGCATCAGATGATGATGATGCTTGTGGAGCACTAGTATTGCTGCTACCCAGGTCTTTAATCGCTTGACGCTCTTCAGCTTCGTCTTTCGCTTTAATTGACAGGTTGATATTGCGTGTTTTGCGATCAACACTGATGATTTTAGCTTCAACATCATCACCAACAGTCAGATGCTTAGTAGCATCTTCAACGCGATCACGCTGGATCTCAGAGGCACGTAAATATGCTTCAACTTCTTCAGCAAGCACAATCGTTGCACCTTTAGCATCAACGTCTTTTACTTTACCATTAACGATAGCACCACGGTCATTGTTGACTAGGTATTCGTTGAATGGATCAGAGGTTAGTTGCTTAACGCCTAGGCTGATACGGTTGGCTTCAGAATCTACAGACAATACCATTGCTTCTACGGTGTCGCCTTTGTTGTAGTTACGGATAGCATCTTCACCAGTTTCATTCCAAGAAATGTCTGATAAGTGAACCAAACCGTCGATACCGCCGTCTAGACCGATAAAGATACCAAAGTCAGTGATTGATTTGATCGTACCAGTGATTTTATCACCGCGCTCATGTTTCTTATCAAACTCATCCCATGGATTGGCTAGAGTCTGTTTGATACCTAAGCTGATACGACGACGTTCTTCATCGATATCAAGAATCATCACTTCAACATCATCACCTACTTGAACAACTTTCGATGGATGGATGTTTTTGTTGGTATGATCCATCTCTGATACGTGTACTAGACCTTCGATACCTTCAGAGATTTCAGCGAAACAACCATAATCAGTCAAGTTGGTTACGCGAGCTTTAACAACACTACCGACTGGGTAAGTTGCGCCAACGTTATCCCAAGGATCAGTACCAAGTTGCTTTAGACCTAGGCTAACGCGGTTGCGTTCACGGTCAAACTTCAATACTTTAACTTTTAAGTCTTGACCCACTTCAACTACTTCAGATGGATGTTTGATACGGCGCCATGCCATATCAGTGATGTGCAATAGACCATCAATACCACCAAGGTCAACGAATGCACCGTAATCAGTAAGGTTCTTAACGATACCTTCGATCTCAATACCTTCTTCAAGCTTATTCAATAGCTCTTCGCGCTCAGCTGAGTTTTCAGCTTCCATAACTGCGCGGCGGCTGACCACAACGTTGTTACGCTTTTGGTCAAGCTTGATAACTTTGAATTCTAGCTCTTTGCCTTCTAAGTGCGTAGTATCACGAATAGGACGAACATCTACCAATGAACCGGGTAAGAATGCGCGTACTGAACCCACATCTACGGTAAAACCACCTTTTACTTTGCTAGAAATGATACCTTTTACAATCTCATTGTTGTCATAGATTTTTTCAAGGACATTCCACGTCTCGACGCGTTTGGCTTTTTCGCGTGACAGTAAGGTGTTACCCATACCGTTATCAACCGCTTCAACCACGACATCAACGCTATCGCCAACTTCTACTTCAAGCTCGCCTTCGTCGCTTAAGAACTCTTCACGAGCAACGATGCCTTCAGATTTCAGACCAGTGTCTACTGTGATCCAATCGCTATCGATGGCCACAACGATACCTGTAATAACCGAGCCACGCTCGATATCCAGACCCTGATTTTCAATACTCGCTTCAAATAGTTCAGCAAATGATTCCATTATGTCTACCTTTGTATAGCCGTAGCCTGTCCAGCACAGTACGGATCAAATTTATGAAAATATAAAACGCGATACTGGTTTTATATCTTATATCTCCATATATAAAAACGTTTGTTGCTAATAAGCGGTGACTGCAAAAGCTCACTAGCAACAACTGTCTTTATTTCTATAAGATAGCTTGTTAAGTTCCATCGTTTAACCGTTAACTTATTCTAATTACTGTATATTTTATACTAAAAGCAGAGGCCGTAGGGATTTTTTTAGCCTTTGCTGTCTTGTTTTATTAGTAATTAACAGCAAATACCTTTTGTTCGGCAGTAGGCTCTGATTTGATCATAGACCGTGTCGGCATCTAACAATGAGCTATCAATCACTAACGCATCATCCGCAGGCTTTGACGGAGCCGTAGCACGGTTCTCATCACGCTCATCACGCGCTTTGATTGTCACTAAAATTGCCTCAAAATCAGCCGTCTGTCCGGCGTTTTTTAATTGAGTCACACGGCGCTGCGCACGGGCTATAGCACTGGCCGTCAAAAATATCTTAGCGTCAGCATTCGGGAATACGACGGTTCCCATATCGCGACCATCCGCAACCAACCCCGAACGAGTCGCCATATCTTTCTGCAACTGAAATAAGGCTTGACGTACTTGTGGAAAGACTGCCACTTGTGAAGCATAGCCACCAACAGTCTCATTGCGTACTTGCTCGCCTATGGCCATACCATTGACAACAATATCTACGCGACCTGATTCTTCGTTAGGCTCAAAGACAATCTGTAAACTTTGAGTCAACTGAAGTAACGCAGCCTCATCAATGGACTGCTTAGCATCCGCAGTAAGCAAACCGGCCTCAAATGCCTTTAGTCCAACAATACGATATAGTGCCCCTGAATCTAGTAACTGATAGCCTAATGTCTGTGCCAGACGCCATGCTGCCGTGCCTTTGCCAGCGCCACTAGGTCCATCAATACAAATAACTGGATAACGCAATGGCTGCGCTTGGCTATCAGTATCATTCAATTCGGACGGCGACGTAGAGGTAATCATACTAAGGGCTTATATTTAGGGGCTTATACAGTATATATTTTATTATTTATTCGGCAGCGTATTTTTACACAGCCAAATAGGGCGATATTATAGCAAATAAACTATCCTATCACTAGCGCTGTGGTTAATATCTTATTTTTTAGTAAATAATACACACATCCTAAATAAATTGTGAAACACGAGCCTTATTTTTCTTAGCCATTTGCCGACGTTGCCTAAAAAAATATTTTAACATCTGACTACTGTGCTCAGCACACAAGCCTTGATAAGTTTTAATATGGTGATTATAAAATGGCTCTGCGGGTAAATTCATCTGACTGCCGACCATACCTGCACGCGGCTCACTCGCAGCATATATTAGTCTATCGACACGTGCATGAATCAACGCACCAACGCACATCGTACATGGCTCTAAGGTAACATATAGCGTAGTATGTAACGGTAAACGGTAGTTATTTAAGCGCAGGCAGGCGTCTCTTAACGCTAAAATCTCGGCATGGGCAGTCGCATCATGCCGACCAATTGGCTCATTAAAGCCACTACCGATAATCATCTCGTCATGTACCAATACTGCCCCTACTGGTACTTCGCCGCACTCCGCACCTTGCTTTGCCAAGGTTAACGCGTACTCCATCCAGTGGACATCTTGGACGGACCAAAACTTGCTGGTCATTAGCTGCTGACGGATTATCTGGTGGGGCTGTAAACTCATGGTTGGTATAGTCATCATTTATTGCGGCAACTGCCAGTCAATAGGCGTTTTGCCAAATTGTCTCAGATAATCATTGGTTTTGGAAAATGGTTTTGAACCAAAAAACCCACCACGATTGGCCGCCAGTGGTGAGGGATGCACAGCCGTTAAAATAAGATGCTTGTCAGTATTGATATATTTGCCTTTCTTTTGCGCCTTGCTGCCCCACAGAATAAATACGGTATGCTCCGTTTGTTGATTAATAACGTCAATGACAGCGTCGGTAAACTGCTCCCACCCTTTATTTTGATGACTGTTTGGCTCGCCCTCTTTTACAGTCAATGAGCTATTTAATAACAATACGCCTTGCTGCGCCCAATAGGTCAAATCACCGTGGGCTGAGTAACTGGTGTCAATATCAGTAGCCATTTCTTTAAGCACATTATTCAATGATGGCGGCTTAGGAATCGTTTTCGGTACTGAAAATGACAACCCCATTGCCTGCCCTGGTCGATGATAAGGATCTTGACCTAAAATAACGACTTTGACGTGTGCTAAAGGCGTTAAATTAAAGGCATTAAACATTAAAGGGGCTGGTGGATAAATACTGTCATTTGACTGATAAGCTTGCTTTAAAAAAGCGCGGAGATCATCCATATTATCGGACGTCAGCTCATTGATTAACGCCAGCTTCCAATCCTCTGGCAAACGTACATTATTTAAGATAGCTTGTTTTTGCTCAGCTGTTTTCTCAGTCGCTATATTCTCTGTCTGCTCATCATCAAATAATTGCATTGGCATGTCACCTTTTTAGTTGATTTTTAATTGCTTTTTAGTTATTTGTTATTGGTTTAAAACAGTTGTTTTAGTACTTATCAAAACATCATATTAATAAAGTTGTCATTAAAATAGTGATGGTAGCAAAAAAGGATGTTACGTTTCATTATAAAAGTTAGGAGTTATATAAATATTGGCTAGATGTCAGCGACAAAAAAACGGCTGCCGTAGCAACCGTTTTTATTTATACTAATACTCAATTCAGAGTCATTCATGTCAATTGACTAAATAACTTATGGTTGAATAGCTTATGATTAACTTAGCTTGCCACTGATTCAGAGTCTGAGCGCGGCTCGTAAGTCTCAACGACTGTCAATATAATGCGACTATCAGCTGAGCCTTTATCACTTTTCGTGTTAGAAGCCGTTTTCTCGATAGACACGGCTTTATCGCTAGAGACATCGTTAGAAACGCTACTAGAATCGGTATCAGAGTCTGAGTCTTCTGGTTCCAAAGTCAGATGCACTACTCCGCCATTGACTAAGTCACCAAACAAAATCATACCTGCCAGTGGCTTTTTAATCTCATCTTGAATTAGACGCTGCATGGGACGAGCACCCATCAGACGGTCATAGCCCTTCTCAGCCAGATAATCACGTACCTCATCATCAATCTCTAGCGTCACTTGCTTATCATCAAGCTGAACTTGTAGCTCAACCAAGAACTTATCAACCACTGAGACCACTACTGAAGTATCTAGCGCATTGAACTGGATAGTCGCATCCAAGCGGTTGCGGAATTCAGGGCTAAAGACGCGCTTAAGTAACTCATTGTTATCACGGCTATGATCCTGTTGGGTAAAGCCCATAGAGGAACGGCTGATACTGTCAGCACCAACATTGGTAGTCATAATGACAATAACTTGTTTGAAACTAGCCACTCGGCCATTATTATCAGTCAGCGTGCCATGATCCATCACTTGTAAGAGTAAGTTAAAGACATCAGGGTGTGCTTTTTCGATCTCATCAAATAGCAACACACAATGCGGATGCTGATTGATTTTTTCGGTAAGCAAGCCACCTTGATCATAACCTACATAGCCGGGAGGCGCACCAATTAGACGTGAGGCGGTATGCGCTTCCATATACTCTGACATATCAAAACGCACCAGCTCAACACCCAACAGACTTGCTAGCTGACGCGATACCTCTGTTTTACCAACCCCTGTTGGGCCAGCAAACATAAAGGAACCAATCGGCTTCTCTGGTGCTTTAAGACCCGCACGAGATAACTTAATAGCATCAGCAAGAGTAGCAATCGCTTCATCTTGACCAAATACTAAGCGTTTCAAATCGCGATCTAAGTGTTCAAGAACACTCTTATCATCGCTTGAAATCGACTTGGGAGGAATACGCGCTAACTTGGCAACGATTGCTTCAATATCTGCCACGTCGATTTTCATTGGTGGTTTTTTATTTTTCGCTTTCTCAAAATCAGCAGTCTTAGATTTACCATTGGCTTTCGCCGCTGCGGTTTCATCTTGCATTTCGTTATTGATATCAGTGTCATCATCAATATCGTTATCGATTTGCTCATCAAAATCCTGCTCTAAATCAGCGATTAAACCGTCTTCAGCATTGATATCGTCAGCATCAGGAATAACGCCTAAGCGCTTATACGCACCAGCTTCATCAATGACGTCAATAGCCTTGTCCGGTAAGAAACGCTCGTGGATATGCTTAGATGACAGCTGTACCGCACTGATTAGAGCTTCATCAGTATATGCGACATTATGAAATTCTTCATAACGTGGTTTAAGACCGCGTAAGATATCGATGCTCTCATCAATACTTGGTTCTTTGACATCAATTTTTTGAAAGCGGCGTGATAACGCATGGTCTTTTTCAAACACCTGACGATATTCTGTAAAGGTGGTTGAACCCACACAGCGTAACTCACCATTAGCCAGAGCGGGTTTAATTAAATTAGACACATCCATATTACTGCTCATGGATGAGCCTGCCCCAATAATCATATGAATCTCATCGATAAATAAGATCGCATTGGGTTTGTTTTTCAGGGCATCAAGTAGCGACTTCATACGTTTTTCGAAGTCACCACGATATTTCGTACCCGCAATCAGTGCACCAATATCGAGGCTATAAATCACGCAACCATTGAGTGGTTTTGGTGCTTTATCATTAATGATTAACCATGCTAAACCTTCAGCAATCGAGGTTTTACCTACGCCTGGTTCACCGACTAATAACGGGTTGTTTTTGCGGCGGCGACACAATACTTGCGCGGCACGCTCAATTTCAGGACCACGCCCAATGAGCGGGTCAGTCTTACCTTCCGCTGCACGCTGGTTAAGATTGCTTGCAAATTCTACTAATGGGTCTTTGCTGGTCTTTTCAGAAGCACTACGACGCTCACCAGTTATAGAAGCACGAGGCTCAGATGGCTCCTCTTTGTCTTGCCCATGAGACAGATATTGGGTCAGCTCAAGGCGACTGATACCTTGCTTTTTCAGCAAATAAACCGCGTAAGTATCATGCTCTGAGAACATAGACACTAAAATATCTGAGCCCTCGACCAAACGGCCACCGCCAATAGATTGTACGTGGAAGATTGCTCGTTGCAAAATACGATCAAAGCTTTGGGTAGGCTGCGGTGACTGCTCTATATCGGCATCTACCGTTGGCGTGTGCTTATTAATGTAAGCTTCAAGCTCGGTACGCAAATTCGAGACATTAGCATTGCAGGCAGTCAAGGTATTGGCAGCATGAGTGTTTTCTAACAGTGCCAGTAACAAGTGCTCAACAGTGAGATATTCATGTGATTTTTGACGCGCAAGCGTCATGGCTAGACGCAATGAGACTTCAAGATGACGACTTAACATAACGAATTCCTACGGTTATACATATCTTTAGGATTTAATAGCTTAATAAGTAAATTAGGGTGACAGGTGGATTGTTCAAGTCGGATAACAATGCGCTATCACTAATAAGTAACCCATTAACAGGTATCAATGATCAATCAGCAGCGGTGAACGCGAAACAATGGTCATAAAACGGTTTACGTCAGCTTTCATTCATCTCAACATGATAAGCACGCATAGTCAATCTATTAAAACGTACTAAAATGTATCAAATAATACAGCAAACGTAAAAAGGGTAACGTAGCAGAAGTAACTTTAAAATTCGGTTTCTTCAAAATATGGTTGAATGAATACAAAAGTTAACAGTAAAAAAGCGATAGAGAGAAGGACAACAATGAGGATGTATAAAAGCTAGGATGTTGAACAACACGTATCGCCTTTAATATTTCACTGATATTTGTGATAGCAGTAGCGAATACTTGGTTTACTATACAATAATATATAGGGATGCTTAAGAGAAAATCAAGGTCAAACTAGAGAGTCAAAGGCAGATTTGGAGGTTTTGACACAGTGGGGTTTATACAAAAATGTATGGAAAAAAGCAGCTTATAATACTTAGACAATTACTCTTAAAACCGACTTATTGAAGTTATACAGGCAGAGAAAACGGCAAGAGAATAAAGAATAACCTTCAAGTAACGATGAAATAATTAGCTTTATTCACCTTGATGTGGCTCGATCTGGGTAAGTAGTGGATAGCCTTCACGGTGGGCCAGACTATTGACCTTTTTGGCTTTGGTCTCGGCAATATCTTTAGGGTAGATACCCGCAATACCTTTGCTATTATTGTGAATAGTTAGCATAACCTCGACGGCTGAATCAACACTATGACGAAATTCTGACTGCAAAATGTAGACCACAAACTCCATTGGCGTATAGTTATCATTATACATAACGACCGCATACATTGGCGGTTTTGCTACTTCTGGTTCCGCCACCATGACGTCTGCTTGCGGCATGGTTTCGCCATCAGTGTCATTATCTTGCGCACGATGAGCAGGCACATTTGGGAAATGCCAGTCAAAAACAACAGGTTCAGCTTGTAATAATATTGGTTTCATCATAATCAAAGTATAAACTAAAAGGTAAGCTAACAATAAAAGAGAGACTATCAGGTATAAAATTGATAGCTGAAAGATAGGGCTAAGCGGTTGTTAAAAGTAAAGTAGTTATTACCAATCAAACCGTACTTATGGATTGAATAATTATTCAGAAATAATAGGGCTTTTATCAGCTTCTGGTAGATCTAAGAGCGACAGCGGCATGTTATCAACCATAGCACCAAGTCTCCAATCATACAATTGCTCTACTTCCTGCTGTCCGGCCTTTAAACTGAGCTTAATTTGTAGCGGCTTAAAGCCTGACGGCATTACAAAGCGTCCACGAATGCGTTCAATACCTTCAATAACATAACGAGCGGGATCTAATGGCACTTCTACGAAGTCATCATCGTTTAGCAGTGTTAAAGTGACCATTAGATTCTTTGCTTGCCCATCACTACTGAGCATACCAACATCAAAACCATACTCAAAAGCGTTCTCAGGCAATGGCTCAATCTTAGCGCCAATTATCTGTAACGGCATGCCCCCTTTATCAGTAATTACACTGGCATAGAGCTCATTAAGCTGTTTGACTTGCTCGTTTTCAACTTTTAGGGCTTGCTGAGTCTGGCGTAAATCATCTAAATTTGCCAAACTAATCGTTAGCTCTTGTTTGGCAGTCGTCGCTTGATTCTTCGATATCTTATGACTCAAGCGTAAATCTGTGAGCTCTTTGTTCGCCTGGTCACTATTAATAGTGGCTTGTTTTGTTTCGGATTGCATCGAATAGTAGCCGCTCTGATAGCCCAGCTTATGACCAAACATCAATCCAACAACAGCGGTCACTAATATTACTACTACAAAAAGCGCCAATACCAACGTCGATGCGCCTTGTTGTTTGCCACCTATACGGTTATTAATACTACTATGACTAGTTATAACGTTATCTATGCTTTGATAAGAAGGCAGTGGTCCACGATCACACTCGTCTGATGCAAAAGCTTGGCACGATAAACTTGCTGCCTGCAAGCGCAAGCGGTGGGCAGTCTTAACAAGCATCTAGAAGGCATCTTTTAACAGTAAGGGGATGTATTATAACGGAATTTAGAATCAATACCTAGCACCGTAAATACGAATAACCTAATAGTAAAGGTTCAGTGATAAAGTTTAGGTTATAGGTACAAATGAAACAGTATGCCTAGAATGCTATTAAATAAAGGACGTTAGAGGTCGATCATTTATGGCGCGTCTAAGGGATATTCAAAAAATACTCAGGGAACAACAGGCACAAAATTTAATCCTAAGGTCTCATCAAGACCAAACATAACATTCATGTTTTGTATTGCTTGCCCCGCCGCTCCTTTGACTAGATTATCTTGTACCACCAATACGGTCAGCTCAGCACGCGCGTTATCTTGATACACTGCGATACGCAAACGGTTACTGGCACGGACACTACGGGTATCAGGATAAATACCGCTTGGCATTACATCAATAAACACTTCTGACGCATAGCTGGTCTCAAATTCATGTTGCCAGTCGATATCAGCGCCCGCTTCGGTCAGCTCCATATGAATAGAGCTGAACATACCACGTATCATCGGTACTAAATGTGGTAAAAAACGAACTCGCTGGGTGAATTGGCTATTTAATAATTGCGCAATGCCTTGCTCAATTTCCGGTAGGTGACGATGACCCGTCACCCCATAAGCTTTAAAATTATCCGTAGTTTCCGCATAATTAAGCGCAATACTGGCTTGGCGACCAGCACCTGATACGCCAGACTTGGCATCAATAACAATCCTTGAGTCAATTAGGCGCGTTGCTTCCTTGTTTTGTGCCTCAATAATAGGTTTTAGTCCTAAAATAGCAGTGGTTGGGTAACAACCAGGATTGCCTACCAATAAAGCGTTTGCCAGCTTATCACGATTGATTTCTGGTAAACCATAAACAGCAGTTTTTAACAGCTCAGGGCAAGAATGCGACTGTTGATACCATTGCTCAAACTCAGACAAAGATTGCAAACGAAAATCAGCAGCCAGATCAATGACCCTAACACCCGCTTGAGTTAGCGTTTCTGCTTGCTTCATCGCCACCCCATGCGGCGTGGCAAAGAATACTACATCGCACTGTTGTAACGCGGCGAGCGTATCATCCCCTAAGTCACTAAAGACCAAGTCTGAGATACCGCGCAAGCTTGGAAATATCTCATCAGCACGCGTTCCTGCCTCACTACGCGAGGTTAGCAAATCAATAGACACATCAGGATGCGCGGACAGTAAGCGAATAAGCTCAATACCTGTATAGCCTGTACCGCCGACAATAGCTGCTGAAATCATAAGAGGTCCTTTTTGCTCAGTAAACATTAATATATATAGCACGAAATATCTAAATCGGTTCGAAATTTTGCTTAAACTGCCTGCTTATTAAAATGGATAGCTTTTAAATTTGATACCCTAAACTTAACAGCCTTCAGAGTTTAAAGACTCTAAAGTTCAAAGACTTCTAAATTTTATAATCGTGTACGGCATCGACAAATACTTTGGCATGATCAGGATCAACCCATTGGGTAATACCATGACCTAAGTTTGCCACATAGCCCGTTTTATCACCACAGGCATAGGCACTGTCAAGCATCAATTTCACTTCAGAGCGGATGGTTGCCGGCGAACCGTATAGCGTCGCTGGGTCTAAATTACCTTGAATGGCTTTACTACTCTGTAGCTTTTTATGCTGTTTGGTCAATTGGCGCTGGCTTTCAGTCAACACTTGACGTGCACGATCAAGCGGCATCGTCCAATCTAAGCCCAAGGCATCAGCCTCGCTATCCGCTTGAATATCCAGCCAGAGACCACCGCCTTTGGTAAATAAAATCACTGGTATTTCAGGATGGCGTGCTTTTAACTCTGCGACTATGCGCTTGTTATAGGCATGCGAGAAGTTAACAAACTGACGATGACCCAGTCCCCCGCCCCAACTATCGAATATTTGTACCGCTTGCGCACCCGCGATGATTTGGGCATCCAAATAATCAATCACTGAGGTTGCCAGCTTATCAAGCAGTTGATGCAGGAGTTCAGGATTGCTATAGAGCATACCTTTGGTATAACGGTAGTCTTTTGAACTGCCGCCTTCAATCATATAGGTCGCTAACGTCCAAGGACTGCCCGAAAAGCCAAATAACGGTACTTGTCCATTAAGAGCTTTACGAATACTGGTCACCGCTCGCATCACATAATCTAGCGAATCGTTAACATCTAATGTCGGTAAATTGTCAATATCAGACTGCTGACGGATAGTACGTTTAAACTTAGGACCTTCACCGGTCTCAAAATATAAGCCTAATCCCATGGCATCTGGAATGGTCAAAATATCACTAAATAGAATCGCTGCATCTAGATCCATACGTCGTAATGGCTGTAATGTTACCTCAGTGGCGCGATCCGTATCTTTGCACAGGCTCATAAAATCACCTGCTTCAGCACGGGTGGCTTTATATTCTGGTAAATAGCGACCAGCCTGACGCATCATCCACACCGGTGTGGTGTCTACCGGCTCAAACCGAAGCGCGCGCAGTAGTCTATCATTTTTGAGAGGAGCAAAATTTTGCTTAGGCGAGTTATCGTTGTCCGAGGCGCTCATGCACAAATCTCCAAAATAGTACAATATTAATTATTGTCATTGTTAAATATAAATAGGGACAGAAAAAATATAACTCTTAAAATACCCACATGTAATTAATGCCATAAAGATACACTCTGTTATGGCATTAAGGTCTTAATGTGTAAACATACTTACTGCACGTCATTGATATCAGCTTAACCAATCATAAAAGGGTTTCATAGTTCAGCTATGTATCTCAATTATTTATCTAAGCTACTTAAAATATATTAAATGGACAGCGCTAAGTTATCACGATGTACCATCACCACGCGCTCTTCGTTATTACCAAGAATTCTGTCGAACTGCTCGGTACGCTCACGTGCAACACGGCGCGCATCGGTAGACGAGAAATTGACTTGGCCGACGGCTAAGCGCTCATGGGTATCTTGATGAATGATCTCTACCACATCACCTTCATCAAAGTCACCGCGAACTTCTACCACACCGACCGGAAGCAAACTTCTATTATGCTCGGTCAACGCTTTTGCCGCGCCGGCATCCACAATCAAAGCGCCTGACATCCGCAAATGAGCCGCGATCCATTGTTTACGAGCGATGATTTTGTCCTCATCGTTGGTCGTCAATAATGTACCGACTGCTTCGCCTGCTACCACACGCGTGATGACATCTTCGATTGCACCACTCACAATAACAGTGGGACAACCGCCCATAGCTGCCAAACGACCAGCACGTATCTTAGTCAACATGCCGCCCTGCCCAAGCTTGCCGCCATCACCGGCAATATCGAATAAATAATCAGCCATCGCACGTTCTTGACGAATCATTCTGGCATTGGGATTGTCACGTGGATTATCAGTAAACACACCGTCTTGATCGGTTAAGATAATGTACAAATCAGCATTAATCATAGCCGCTGCCATCGCGCCTAAGGTGTCGTTGTCACCAAATTTTATCTCATCAATAGTGATAGTGTCGTTTTCATTAATCACTGGTAGCACACGCCATTCCAATAGCTGGGTCAGCGCACTAGTAGTATTCAGATAACGGCTACGGTTGGACAAATCATCATGAGTTAACAACAGCTGAGAGCTCTGTATACCATGTTGAATAAGAGCTGACCACCAAGTTCCAATCAAGCCCATCTGGCCGATAGAAGCACAGGCTTGTAATGCTGCAAGCTTTTTTGGACGCTCATCAAGATTCATGCGTACCACACCTTCAGCGACCGCACCTGATGACACCAACAACACTTCCACACCTTGGTTGTGCAATTCAGCAATTTGTGTGGCCCACTCGTAGATGGCAGTACGATCCAGCCCTCGACCATTATTAGTCAATAATGATGAGCCAATCTTGACAATAACGCGCTGAATATCAAAGTTGCGAGTTTGTTTGATAAACCTTGGTTCTTCGGTCGTATTTTCCATGTCAACTGCCATAAAAACTCCTGTCTATTGCGGGGATTAATTTAAAAATAAATTTAAAAAGTAAATAAGTGGCCTATTCTTTTGTGCTATCAAAATCGTGCTGCCAAATAGGCATAATACAGATAGGCGTACTAATGGTGGTAAAAGAGCAATAAAAGAAGAAGCTTATAAAATGGTCAACCTCTTCCTTTATTGTTGATAGTAAGTTTTTAACATCACCTCTGCTATATAAGTCTAAGTGATACAACTGTAACTAGTATCACTCTCATTAATATTAAATTAAGGGGCGTAGACCACTTCGACGCCATCTTCGTCATCGTCATCGAAATGGTCATTATCAAGAATATCGCCGTTAGGTAAGTCTGTACCTTCGCGCTGTGCTTTACGAGCGGCACGGTACGCTTCACGTTGGGCTTCAGTATTACGGCGAACTTCTACTTCTAAACGCTCAAATCGCGCTTTTTGCGCTTCAGCAAACTCTGGTTCTTCTTGTTCACGCTCGCGCTCACGCTCAATCTCATTCATTAAATGATATTTTACGGCATCAGTACCTTCACCCATTAAGGTCGAGGTACGAAATACGTCCCCTGTCCAATCAAGCTCTGCAACAATGTGAGTGCACAGTTCATTTAATTCTTCTTCATCAAACACTTGGTCAGTTTTATTCAGGATTAAAATCTGTGGCAAATTAGCCAGTTCAGGAGAAAAACGTTCAAGCTCATTTGAGATAATACGCGCATTGTTGACCGGATCTGTCCCATCAATAGGTTGTATATCAACGATATGCAGCAGGCGACGCGTACGTGCCACATGCTTTAAAAATCGAATACCCAAACCTGCGCCTTCTGATGCGCCCTCAATAAGCCCTGGAATATCAGCCATCACGAATGAACGATGTCTACCAATATCAACCACGCCTAAGTTTGGTACCAAAGTCGTGAAGGGATAATCGGCAACTTTAGGAGTCGCTGCAGAAACTTGACGAATAAAGGTGGATTTACCCGCGTTCGGTAGACCAACCAGTCCCACGTCTGCCACAACTTTTAGCTCAAGTTTTAATACTTTGAGCTCACCTTCAAAACCTGAGGTCGCTTTTCGCGGTGCTTGGTTGGTAGAGCTTTTAAAATGAGTGTTGCCTAAACCACCGTCACCACCTTTGGCGATCAATAAAGTCTGGTCTATTTCAGTCATATCACCGATAACTTCATCCGTTTCGGTATCAATAATGGTAGTACCAATAGGAACTGATAAGAAAATATCGTCAGACCCTTTACCAGCACAGTTCTTACTATGCCCGTTTTCACCACGCATCGCATCATAGCGGCGGGTATAGCGATAGTCGACTAAAGTGTTGGTGTTGTCATCAGCAATGACGTAAACGTCACCGCCACTGCCGCCGTCACCGCCATCAGGACCACCGCGAGGGACGTATTTTTCTCGGCGAAAACTGGCGATACCGTTACCACCATCACCTGCTTTTACTGTTACGATGGCTTCATCAATAAATCGCATGTTACGTTCCTTAATTGTCAATCTGGTTTGTAGCCAGTGACTGTATTTGTATTCGGTTTATATTCAATTCGTATTTGCGTTTATGTTCGCATGTTCTATATGGGTATGTTTACGCCAGCGCAGGTCAATGTCTATAAGTTGATATTAGCACTTATTATGGCAACTACACCCGACAATCCATCAGACTATCGGGTGTAGTATTTAGTAGTGATAACACTTACTAAGGATAATAATGACCAGTATAACAGTTAAGATCAACATGCAAACCATGCTTACATAGCAATATCTAACATAACTGTCTTTTATGCTAAAAGTCTTATGCTGGAATTTGAGTGTAACTGATACCAGCCATTTGCGTTGCTAAGCGTAACACTTGAGTACTATAGCCTACTTCGTTGTCATACCAGATATAAACAATGGCATGATTGTCAGTGACGATCGTGGCTTGAGCGTCCACAATACCCACATGTGTCGTACCCACAAAGTCAGTTGATACCGCTTCTGTTGAGTCTGTATACGCGATTTGTGACTGCCATTTGCTGCTGTTGGCGGTTTTGCGTATAAAACGATTGAGCGCTTCAGCACTTTGCGGGGCAGTTTTCAGGTTTAAGTTTAAAATTGCTAAGCTGACGTTGGGCGTGGGTACACGAATAGCGTTGCCGGTTAGTTTGCCGCTAAGCTCTGGTAGTGCTTTGCCGACGGCTTTGGCCGCGCCTGTGCTGGTAATCACCATATTCATTACGGCACTGCGACCACGGCGATCTGCTTTATGATAGTTATCAACCAAGTTTTGGTCATTGGTAAAGGAGTGAATGGTCTCAACGTGACCATTTTCAATACCGTACTCATCATTCAATACATTTAGCGTTGGCGTGATAGCGTTAGTCGTACAACTGGCAGCACTAACAATGGTGTCGTCACCAATGGTATTGTTATTAACACCATAAACGACGTTTTTAATTTCGCCGCCAGCAGGTGCCGTCAGTAAGACTTTTTTGACACCTTTAGACTGCAAATGTTTGCCCAGACCTGCTTCATCTTTCCATATGCCAGTATTGTCAATGATTAAGGCATTGTCGATACCATAAGCGGTGTAATCGATGTCACTAGGATCATTAGCATAGATCACTTGTACAAAACGGCCATTAACAATCATGCCATTGTTGTCATCATCAATGCTAATGCCGCCCAAAAATCTGCCATGAATGGAGTCACGTTCAAGTAACGAGACGCGCTTAGCTAAGTCGCCAGCAGCGGCAGGGCGTACCACGATAGCTTTTAATTGTAGGCCTTTCGCGCTTGAGGCTTGTGATAATAATAGACGCGTTAAGATACGACCAATACGACCGAAACCATATAACACCACGTCAGTTGCCGTATTCACGGTAAGCTCATCAGTATGGACAGCTTGTAGTGCCGCTTGTAAGTCACTGTCATTGGCAATCAGTTGCCCAACATCGACCCGAGCCGATTGAAGATTCTCGCTAGTTGCCAATACTTTTACCATCGCTAACGTATCCGCGATAGCGATGGATTTGGCACCTTGATCACGCGTTGCCGCTTTTTGATGCAGTGCCAACACTTGGCTCACTGAAGTTGTATCAAGCGCTTCGCCGAACAAGGTCACTTGCACGTCTTGCTCGTTATATAGTTTGTTCAGCAGTCCAACCAGCTCGATGGCCTGTTGTTCTTGATTGTTGTAGCTGCTTAGGTGGTCTTGATGCAATTGGCGTAAGGTATCAGCTTGGCTCACGAGGAATATCCTTATGGTCAGTAGAATTTAATAGTAATAAAAACAGGTCAATAAAACGATAACGTATGAAATACGATAGAACTAAGAATAAACTGGGGGTATTCGCTATTATAAAGCGATAAATACAAATAATTATTGGCGTTAGTGCTTTTAAATCGTCTGTATTTTAGCTCAAAACGCCTTATTTTGCCAGTGATAACCATTATTAGCGACGGTTGTACCGTCATAAGAATGATCCTATAGAGTTTTTTTCAGACTGCTAACCGCTTCTTGGAAAAATTAAAAGACAAAAACAGCTTACTAAGCTGTCTTCTTCATCTATTAAAAAGTTTCTTATCAATCCAACTTCTAAAAACAAACCCTATTAAACAGACTTTTATCGAGAGGCCAAATAATAGGAATCTAGATTAAGTAATTAGGTTAAGCAACTCAATATCATGGGATTAGATTAACGGTTTGATTGCTATGCGTGGTCAACTTAAACTCTTTTAGATCATAGCCTTGTTGCTGAGCAATCTCAAGATATTTGGCATAAGTCTGCTGAGTGATATTAGGCGAACGGGCTAACAACCATAGATATTTCTTATCTGGCGTACCTACTAAGACTGTCTTATAGTCTGCATCACGAGCCAGCACCCAATAGTCAGCGCGCCCTACCGGCAACCAACGAATCCATGAAGGTAAAAAGCTGACCTTCAACTTGCTGCCAGTATTATCAGCAGGCTTTGCCAGTCCTTCAGCAGTTATGGCTGTACCATTTTCACCACTACATTTATTGAGCACCGTAATGTCTGATCCGTCAGTTTTGCCAGTATAAGTAGCAGTCACATCACTGGCACAATTACGCTGAAAGTACATCGGCAAACGCCCTATTTCATACCAAGTGCCCGCATATTGCTCAAGATCAACGCTGTCTACGGTCGTTGGCGTGCTTGCAGATTTATGAATAATGGATGAAGGTTTAATCGCTAGTGTCGCAGTAGTAGTCTTATCAGTCGTGGCGTTAGTAGTAGTAGTATTAGGCATGCTCATCGGTGCAGCATAAGCTGAAAACGCCGCCAATGGTATGATAATCGCTAAGGCAATCGCGGTATGCTTGATCAATCCATTCATAAATACTCGCTCAGGTATTACATTGCTAGGTGTATTATGCGTTGTTGATAGGTTATTCATATCCTGATTAATACTACCTTGATTAATACTACCTTGATTAATACTACCTTGATTAAAATTAGCTTGAGTAAAACCAGCTTGTTGAAGGCTGTCTTTTTTTAAATTCTTTGCTTGTAGGCTATCTGTTTCTAAGTTTTCTGATTTTAAATCATCTAGATCAGTACCATCTTGCTCAAAGCCATTTTGTAACTTATCAATTTGCTCATCCGACAGTTGCGTCACAGAGGGCACTATATCAGCTGCTGTATCTGCTTTTTTATAGCCGCTAGCAATGCTAGGCTTTTCTATATCATCGTGACCATCGTGCTTTATAATCGTATTTGTATTGTTAGTCATAATAGACTCTTGTGCCTTCATCATGCTGTTGTCGAGACGCTTGTATGCAAAATAAGTATCTTTTGAATACGATCCTTCTAAAGAATGATGTAAATCTTCATCGTAATATTTAGCGTCATTGCTGGCGCTACCGGTCTGTTTCATTTTGTCGCGGCTTAGATAGCGAGGATTTGAATAGCTGGTTTGCTGCGATTGAGAACCGGCTGCCTGTGGGTCAGACCATGCTGACTGAGGTAACTTGTTGGTTTTCATAGTAGTACCATTAATAGTTATATGAATAATTAGATTTTATTAATTCAGGTTCTATTGAGTTAATAAGAGAGACTCAAATAGATCAATAATCTACAATTAATTATTAATAATTTAGTCACTCTTTAATTTCATATCTTATATTAGGGACAACGCCACTAGTAAAACAGTGCAGGAGTGTAGGGAAAGGCAACGGTTTGTAAGCAATTCTGTGTTTACTTCACATATTGGTTATATAGTTACTCACCTGTAAAATATGTTGAAAAACAATTATTTATACTGGTCGGTTATGTTGTCTTTTATTTCCACAGTTAATGCAGAATAAAATAGATCCGTTGATAATTAATTTAAATTTTGCCTCTGTAGAGTTAATATCTGGCTCTGTAAAATTATGGTTTAGTTTTATGAAATTAACCTTTAATGCTGTAAAAAATGTCGAATACCAGCGATGCTCATAGCACCATACTGCGTCGCCTGTTCAGCCATCAGCGGTGATAAACCACCCAAACCAATAACTGGCATGTCAGCCAATTGTGCCAATGCTGACCACTCTTCCCAGCCAAGTGGTTCGCTATCAGGATGGGATTGGGTTGCCAGCACTGGTGATAAGAAGATACCCATAACGGGCGATTGTTGATATTGCAAGCGTGTCGTGGCAAGTTGATTGGCAGCCTGAATACTGTCTGCATCATGGCAGCTTACTATTAATGGTAAATCTATTGGTGGTAAACCTGATAGTGAAAGGTCTAAGGAAGCAAATTGGCTACCTTTGGCTTGGTCTTGAAAAAGCCGGTCTTCATAAGAACTTTCTCTAGAATCATCATTTTTGAAGTTGTCGAACCATTGCATCAATTCATAATGCGTTAAATGAAACGTCGTAATTTGGCCACTTATTTCAGCGGGCAGCGAATGCTCTAGTCTTTCAGACTTTGTTAAAGGTTGATGGACACTATCATAAGCCAATACACTATAAATATCAGGTCGCAAATTCATCAACTGAGTGGCAAGTTCCGCATTAGTAATTTTCTCTATCTTTGCTACTTTATCCTCTATATCTAACGCTTTAGGTCGTATATATACCCACGCATTTTTAGGGATATGCTTTTGGTGGTAGGCCACCCATGCCTTGCTGATATCGTTACATTCGCTGAACTGTGTTAGTGGATAAGTAATCGTTATCTGCGCAGGTAACTGTAGCCACGTTAAAATAGTCTGATTAGCAGCGGGTAGCGGATAAGTCCCTGCCAACAGTTGGTTTTTGGCTACCCACGTTAATGCTTGGCCCTCTAATCCATAATCGCAGTTTTGATGCTGCTGATATTGCTCTGCTGTCAGCGCAACCTTATATACCTGTAGGCATACTTGCTTGTCACCGTAATCGTGGTGCAAGCGGCCGAGCTTTACGAGAGAATTACCCTGAATATCAATGCCGATCTCTTCGCCAACCTCACGTATTAATGCCGCTATTGCTGTTTCATGACTGTCTATCTTACCGCCTACAAACTCATAGCGGTTGCCCTGATGCTGGCTCGCGTTGCGAAACCCAAGCAAATACTGTTCTTGATAATGTATTACCGCTACTGCGACATTGACGATAACCTTATTACTAACTACTTTATCAACGACTATTCTATTAACAACTTCGCGGTCATCAGTACTGGCTTGCTGTTCTTCTACTTTATTCAACATTACTGTTTCCTAGGTGATTACTTTCTACGCGGTTGCTTCCTAAGTGATTCATTCTTAAATAATAGTTTCCTGCCGGATTAATGACATTTTACGTTATTGGTTCTCGCAAAACATATTTATGAGAGCGGACAATTAAATAGAGACTCCAGAATAGAGTTACATAAGTTTACTTAATAACTGCGATTTATTTTACCAATGGGCTTGTAAAACGCCCTATTATAAATGATAATCATTATCGTTAGTTCGACTTATTCAGTGTATCTCTGCTTAGCATGCCACCGTTTATGTCGATGATTATTCAGTATTTAAAAAGCCAGCCACTTATCTATTTAAAAAAGCCAAAAGGAATTTATTATGAGCATGGTTATCTCTCGTTACCTGAATTGCCGTGAAAATCGTTTACCTACTTTGCAATCACAGCATCTATTTGCCCTAACTAAAGAAGTTCGTATTGAGCATGAAGGCGAAGAATATCGCTTACGTCTAACCCGTAATAATCGTTTAATTTTGACCAAATAGCTTATATGGCCTTAAAGAATTTCACAGTGACAAAAAAACGCCTTCGATAAGGCGTTTTTTGTTGATGGCATTTGTCACATTAATCGATTGCTCTGTATGAACTGATAACAATATCACCGACCAAACTGCCTATTACTAATAGCTGGCCGACCTACTAAAACTGCCAACTATAAACCACATCAACCACATTTTCCGCAGCAGAGGTCGCTTCGACATAAACACGGCGAGTCAGCTGATAACGAATGGATAAGCTATTTTGCGCATTAAAGACACCTACCCCATAGCGGATATATAAGTCAGGCGATACATAGCCGGTGACATTCACATTGGTATCTTCGCTGTTGCCTGATGCATCAACCGTTAAGCTCTGTAGACCAAAAGATTGGCCTATTTGATTGGTTATACTGCGTGTACCGCTCAAGCCAAAATTAAGCCCAGCGGCTGCCAAATTGTTGGTCACTTGTGACTTGAAGCCTTGCTCACTGATTTGAGTCGCGCTGCCATTGTTGATACGACCAGTCACCAACGCATTCATAGCTTGCTGCTGGGTCAGTCCCGCATTGTTAAAGACCACAATATTTGGGTTTGTAGGACTGCCTCTAACTCGAACCCCTACGGTATTGCCGTCGATAATTTTGACTGCTTCAATACTCAAATTGGGCTTCATTACATCACCATTGAAGCGTATTTGACCGTAATTGAGCTCTAGGTTCTGTCCAAAAATATCGACACTAGTGCGGCGCGCCACTTGAACCACACCTTTAGCACGCAGGGCACCTTGACCACGCTGAGTGACATTTAACGCACCCGCTAGAGGAATGACGGCTCCAAAGCCGCGGAAACTAACATCATCACCCAAATCGATACCGATATCTGCATTAATCGACCAAGGCTTTGAGATTGCTAAGACCTCATCAATATTACCAATATTGCGCCGATCAATGACCACTGCATCTTCGGTCCGGGTAATCACATCTTCACTGGCTTCTGGCGGACGAATGGTCGCTAATGGCACACTGACTGTTCCCTCAATATTGACATAACGGTCGACTGGACGCACGATGATGTCAATATCGGGATTAATCACAGTGTATAATAATGGCGGCTGGGTCAATACTAAACGCTCCCCGACAACGCTAAGCTTGGCTTGTAATTTTTGTCGCCAATCAACGGTACCAGTCAGCTTGCCCGTACCTGTACCACTATTAAAGGTGCCATCAATGGTCGCTTGGGTACCGCGAACTTTAGCTCCGACATTGACTGTGGTCAAATTCACTGGTAAGTCCAGCATAGCGATGCGACCATCTGCCAGCTTCACATCACCATAAAACTGCGGCTTATCGAGCGTACCGCCGAGGCCACCTGCCATGGTGATATTACCCTCAAGTACCCGCATACCAGGGAAGAAAGGTTTGAAAATCGCTAAGTTAAGCTCATTGAGAACTAGCGCGCCCGAGATAGGCTTCGGGGTTTTGTAAGGATCAACGATGACCTCAGCATAGCCACGGCCGCCGCGACCCGTATTGATATCGGTTCGTAGTTTTAGTCCTTCAGGAACGGATAGGGCAATAAGTGACACACGCTTATACGGCAAAGTGATGGGTGCGCTATCACCATCTTGAATAAGACCGATTTTACCGTTATCAGAATATAAAGTAGTGTTAATGGTCGGCGGCTTGCCCTGTTGCCATCCAACGATAGCTCTGCCATTAATCTTGCCATGCCAATCAATATCTTTGGGTAAAAATACTGCAAATAATGAAGTATCTAGCTTTTGTACGGCAAGATTAACTTGTCCCCCCGCCGCTGACGCAATGAGATTTTCACGTAGGCATAACTTGCCAGTCTGATCTACTGCTTGCCAACAATGCGCGGCCAGTTGTACCTTTAGATCGCTGGTATTGGACTTTTGAGTTTGCGGTAAGTTCACAATTAATTGTGCGGGCTGTAACTGGTTTAGCGTCGCATACTGGGACTTAACGCGACCTTTACCTATGACCCCTGACCAGCGGAGCGGCTGACGATCAAAGCCGCCTTTGAGCCTTGCAGAAATACCAAGCTGCTCATTGGCCACATCGATGTTGACGACGTGCGCTTGCTCCGTACCATTGAAAGTAGCATTCACGCTTTTGAAGGTTTGTCCAGCCACATCTAACCCTTCAGCGCTGACAATCAGCTGGCTTGGGCTATTGGCTAAATTAACCAACTTGCCGCGAATACGACCTTGGCGTAGAATAAATCCAGGCAGCGCGATACGTTCACCGACCAAATCAATATAAATGGTCGGGAGCGCTTGTCCTGCTGGTTGCGATAAGGTGGCGCCGCCGGTGACTTTGCCCGCAAGTTTATCTGATAGCTGATCGAGACTGGTGATATTAATTTTTGTCTGTAGTTGCTTGGCATTGCCATTCGCGGTCAGATAGTTATCGCCCCAACGTATCACTAAATTATTAGCATTTAAGCTCTCGATTAAGGCATTTACTTGCTTATATTGCGCTTCGGCATCTTTTGCTTGCAAACGCTCAAAATAGCTCGCTAAGTCTTCAGGTAAATGTAGCTTAGCGGCCAAGCTACCTTTGGCACTTAAAGTTTGGCCTTTTAATATGCCACTTAAATTGAGTTGCTTTAAATTGATAATTTGCTGCGTTTTCGTCCAGCGGCCGTCACTATTTAGCGAGCCAGTGATAACGCTTGGCGTGTCTTTAAGGAAGTAGCCCAAATTGAAGCGATCCATAACGGCGCTAATATCCCAAGCGATACCTTGACGCACATCGACGGTTCCTTTGGCATCAATACTGCCTGCCGCGCCCACATGCCGGAAGCGCTTGATACGAATCACCTGATCATCACCACTGGCATTGATGGTTAATCTACCGGCTGGCAACTGCTCAGCATCTAATACACCCTCAAAATCAACAGCGAAACGCTGCAGCTTGCCTTTAACATTCGGATTATTTTTAGGAGCAGGCTGCCATTTTCCGCTGGTGGTCAAATCACCAGTGAGAATCGCCGGATTGTTCGGTAAGAAGTAACCCAAATTGAACTTATCAAAGCGCCCTGTGACGTTCCAGCCAATATTGTCACGTAAATCAAGCGCGCCTTTTGCTTGCACAGAACCTGCTTCGCCCGCATAGTTTAATTTGCGGAAACTGATCATCTTAGGCGTGCCTGCCGCATCAATGGATAAACGGCCGCTAGGGACATCAGCTGTATCGACCTGTCCATCAAAACGCGCGTCAAACACTGATAACGCCCCGTCGATAATGTCTACGCTGGCATCACCGCCGCCAGTAATACCAATAGCACGACCGTCCTGCGAAGCATCCAGTTGCGCCTGCAAATTGGTATTGTTAAAGCTAATGATATGGCGCTGACCTTTGACTCGGTTTTTGCTGATATTGAGCAAACGACCGCGCGCGCTGATGCGTCCGGAGATACGCTCAAGTGGCAGATCACTACGATACTGCTTAAGTAGCAAACCATTAGTTCGCGCATCAATCTGCCAGGTTAGCGGGCGTCTCTTGGTGGCTAGCTCAATCTGGCCACTACCGGTTAAGTCGCCTACAACACCTTTATAGTTCAAACGATTGATATCTATGACATTGCCCGCTTTACGCACGCGTACGTCGTAGTTGCCTTTAGGTGCGACATTGAGCTCGTTAATCACTGCGTTGGCATCAACAGATAAACGCGAACCACGGACGATAACGCTTGCTTGTCCACGCGGACTATCGACATTACCGATATTAGGCAGTTGTTTACGTACTAGGTTTTGCCAAGTGGCATCAATATACCAAGGCGCTTTTTGCTTAGACTTCACTGACGTTTTGCCACGTATGATTTTGGCATTAACATGCTCACCATCGCGCTGACGTAAATCGGCATTGAGCTGTAGATTGCCGGTGGTATTTTTTTGTTGATAATGAACGAACAGCTTACCATTGAGCTTTTGCGGAGCATACACCTTATAGTCGCTATATTGCTTAGGAATGGCGCGGCGGATATCAAAATTGCTACCAGTTGCCACTACTTTGGCATCAAAGCTGTTTTTCCAATCTAAAATACCTTGCGCAAGCAAACGGCCAGCCGGTACATTGGCATTTAGGCGGTCGATGCGCAGTTGACTGTCTGCAATCACAGCGCGACCTTGATATTGCCCTGAAGGAATGTCTTTCGCCATCAGCTCAGTATTAATTCGCAGTCGTATCTCTGAGATAACCCCATCAGCGGTTAGCATGCCACTTTTCAGATGCATATTTTGCTCATCGGCATACGGTATCAATATATCGTCCCATTGCAGCTTGGCTTGGAACGGTGCGCCTTTATCGAGTCCTTGCACGACGAAATCACCACTCACATCCCCATCGTTATAACGGCTACGTACCTTACCTACTGTGCGTCTTAGACTGCCCGTTGCAGTGATATCGAGGGGAGCAATATAAGCTTTTTCTAAGGCACTAACTTCAGCGATGGCGGTTAGATCAAGCGGATAGTCACCTTGTAGATCAATACTACCTTGTAAAGCACTGACTTTAACAATATCGGCATAACGCAAATCGCCGCGACCGACGGTCACCTGACTGCCTACCCACGTTAGATCACGCGCTGCAATATCATGAATGACAATAGGCTCTTTAGTGACTTGTTTGTAGACAATGGTCTTTACGTTTGCCTGATCAAGGCGCAGGTTGACTGGTAGCTTGAGGGTTTTATAGTCGAACGGCTCACCCGTTGGTGGTTTTTTATTAATGATTTCAATACGCTGAATGTCCGCATCACGCAGATGGATTTCTTTGGCAAAAACAGCGCGCCAGCCAATCTTTATATACGCCTTATCGATCAATATTTCTAGATCGTCGGTCGCCTCGATATCGATGTCAGTGACCCAAATACCATCGCGTAAGTTACCGCGCCCATAGGTAAAATCAATACCGGTCTCAGCGCCGATCTTTTCTAGTATAAATTTAGTACCTGAATCGGTGCCAGCCACATAAAAAAATACCGCAAACATAATCGCCAGCAAGATGAGAATCAGTACCAGTAGTTTGAGTACAAAAGACAGCGGATACCAACGACGTACCGCGCGGGCATCTTTTTGAGCCGGATCTTCATCCGGTGGATCTTGAGGCGGGGTGTGATTGTTCAATATGACACTCGACTGGGTTAAAAGAGGTTCGGCATCAACCCACAATCAATACGATTAATGGGACTAATAGCTTTTTATAATAATTGGACGCAATGCATGGATATAAATTATTGAGCTTATCATTTACTTATTTAGTTATAAAGGCGAACCGATAAAGAAATGCAACCTAATCGGAATACTATCTTCTGTGACGCCAGCGGCAACGTCGACTCGTACAACACCTACTGGTGATGCCCAGCGAATACCAACTCCTACGCCGACCTTAGTTTCCGTATCAAAATCTTTGTCGTAAGCATTACCAACATCGGTAAACAACGCCCCGCGGAAACCTGGTCTGAACTCATAGTTATATTCAGCACTACCGACAGCCAATACCTGCCCACCAGTCAGAAAGCCTTTGTCGATTGGCGATAAGCTCTCATAATCATAACCGCGAATACTTTGGTCGCCGCCAGCAAAAAAGCGCAACTTATAAGGCACTTCATTGAAGTTATTCGCCCAGATATAGCCACCATTTAGACTACCAAGCACTTGATGCTTATTATCATCACCAAAGCTATAAATACCGCTGACACCAGCACGGGCAATCACAAGGTCAGTGTCACTTAATGCCTTGTCCGCTCCGGCTTCAATGGAATAATACTGGCGGATACCGCGAGTCGGATTGACCGCATTATCAACGTCCGTTTTATTTATGCCATAGCCGAACAACAGTGCTCTTTGTTTGGGACTAGAGGACGTAAAACGTATCGGCAAGTCTTCTAAATCAGCGTCATCGACGCCGGTTTCTAGCTCATCTAAACGGTAGCGTACCGAATAACTACGGTTCCAACCGTTGTCGCGGCGAATATTCCGTGCCAGCCCTGCTTTTAAAGTTTTGGTGGACAGATCAAAGTTACCTTCACCTTGGTCGATAACCTCTTCTTCATAAGTTAGACGCGCCTCTAACTTATCGTTGAGGGGGTGCTTCCAAGGCCGACTGCCATAGACGGTGACGTTTTTATTGATTCGTGATACCGCAACCTCCGCCCCTGCTTGATAGCCTTTACGATTGAGTAAGTTATAATCAATTTTTGCTGTCGCGCGCACACCCGTATCGGTACCATAGCCGAGACCGACTTGTGCATCACGCGGATTATTGGCAGAAACAAACACGTACAACGGTACTTCCTTACTATCTTGTACTTGCTCAGGGGTTTTACGACCCTCAAGCGTTGGTGGCACAAAATTCTCATCAGCGAGTATACTTTCTTCTTCAGGGAATATCTTTTCGGCGACATTGCTGATAGAGTCGCTTATTTTGCCCAAAATATTTTCCGATTTTTCTTCTTTTTCATCCAACACCCGATTGCTTGGCAGACGGTTTAAGCGCTCAGCTTTTTGTTTAATAGCTTGCAGCTTTGCACTGGTTTCTTCATCCACTTCAAACTCAATAGGCGCAATATCAGCCTTATTAACAGACGCGTCACTATTAGTATTGATGTTGTCGTTATTATTGTTATTAGCATCATCCGTACTGATGTCACTCTGACGGTTGGCCATATTCACTGATGACTCGCCAACGTTATCTTTACTAGAAGAAACGACATGTTCATCACTATCTATAATGCCGTCATTATCATTATCAGCACCTGCTGGCGCATTATCGAAAGCTAGAGTACTGAGTGCGCTACGTTCATCAGGCGGCAAAATGGTTTCAACGTTCACTGTATTAAAATAACGGGTCGCTGATAAGTCGTTACTAAATTTAGTAACCGCAGGGCGATAAAATGAGTCGCCTTCTTCAAAGAAGAATAACTGACGTAACAACGATAACTCAACAGGCAATTTATCAGGGTCTTTAGTTAAAGTGCCGGTTTCCTCATCATAAGTAAAAAACACTACGTCGCCGAACTCGTAACGAGCACCCGTATCATAAATCAGAGACACATCAGCAATGTTGTCTGGCAGAATGATATCGACCGATTTGTTTAACCAAGATTGATCAAAATAACCATAAGTATTACTTAGCGATTCAAGTGCCGCTTTGCTACTTTTATAGACCCGGTGATTAAACACATCGCCCTCGAGCGGTGGCAGCATTTTTTCGAGTACTTGAAATTCCGCTTGTTCATTACCTGCGCCGCGAACATCGACAGTACGATTGTCAACGCGTACGGGTTCACCTAGTTTTTCGATGATCACATCAACAGTGTCAGCAGTTGGTTGGCGCAGGCGTAAGGTAATATCATAGTAACCAACGGCTTTTGCAGCATCTAACGCGGTTTGGCGCAAGCGCGGTAGGGCAGCGGTAAAGTCAGTGACAGATTGGACGGTGGTATCATCAAGAGCCGCTTTAATATTATTGATAGGCTGAATATCATCATCAGCCTTGATAAGTTTTGGTTGGCCGTTGATCGCATCGTCAGAGGCGGCTTGTTGTAAATATACCGTTGTTTCTATGTTCGGTAGTGCCATAACACCGCCATTAAAAAACCGATTGTATAAGCGTTTAACGATATTGCCGTTATTGCGAGCCAAAGGTTTTGATTTACTGGCTTGTTCCATGCTTTGAGTGACTGCTTGCGTTTCAGATTGATAGTCGGGTAAGTAGTCGTCGGGATTCAATATACCTACTCGTATATCTTGCTCATCTACTGCGGTTGGCATCTTGCCCGCACTGGTCTGTGCTTGAATATCACTTATCTTATTGTCCGCGCCGGTGACCGGATTGCGCTCTTGCTGCGCCAACGTTTCGCTGGGATCAGATTGCTCAGTAATATCAGCACCTGCATCGACGCGTCCACTACTTACAGAGTCGCTGACGTTAATGGGCCGCGACATAATCTCGGCAGTCTCCGCACGCTCGGCGACCGTCTCATACTTGCCTAAAGTATCAAGGTTGGTGGGCGCTGGCAAACTAGCTGCATCTAAGCTGACGTCTAAACCAATAGGCGCCTCCCGGCTGTCTAAGGTAGCAACGGGCGCATCAAAACCGCTATTGCCACTGTTATTATCATCGAAGTCGCTATTATTTTGAGCATCCATAGCAGCAAGCTCGCGCTCAATTTGTTCAGGGGTCATCATTTGGTAACCCTGCTGCTGTACACTGGCGGCTTGCTGCTGCAAATCATCATTGAACACATTCGGTTGAGCGTTGGTCGAACGATCTGAGCTATTAAGGCTATTGCCAATATTTGGTTTGTTTTGGGGCTTAATGCTTGGATTTTGCTCGCTGTAATCGCCTAATACCGATTGATCGATGATACCTTGATCTACTGCTTTTTTTAGGCGTAACGCATCCAAGGCCGCATCGAGCTGAGCATCTGAGCTAGGCTGTTCCGAGCTATCAATAGTATTGTTATTAGCGCTATTATTGACGTTACCATTGACTTGACTATTGGCATCAGCGGCCATTGCGGGTGACATACCAAACCCAACTAAGCTGCTGGCGAGAGCGGTAAATAACGCGGTACGGGCAAAATAGTTGCTGGGCAAGTTGCGCGCTAGAGTTGAAGGCTGACGTCTCATGATTACTTACTTCCTCTCGCCTCAGGCGGCACAAATTTATTGAAGCTATAAAGTTACTGACGATAGTTACTGCCAAGTATTAGCGGTAACTACACTTATAGCACGTGGCTATTATTTGACTACTCTATGAATACGGTGCCTGATTTGGCTTATGCTATGCCACTTGCACCATTTAGCCGTTAGTTTTAAACGGTAGAACGCTTCTGCTGGCGCTTGGCTCTTCACAATATTTTTTATGATTTCACAACGCTGCTTATAATTCCAACATGTTTTTCATGATACAGACGCGTAAAACTTACAAATCATAACTTAGATAATTATTAAATCATAGCATCAGGCGCATGTATTTCTGGCAAAGCCTTGCTATTATACGGCCTAATACTGCTAAAACCTATCTTATATTTTGATAAGTTTTTGATACTATTGATAATAATAAATAACACTATCGACACAGGCAATGCGTTGGTCTTATCGCGTTAGCTGTATCCCGTTGGTCTTATAATAGCCAGTTCACTCAACTTATCAGACGCTACCCGCTTGTAGGAGTATTTGTGGCAAATCAGTTTGAGTTATTTAAGCGTCGCCGTTTTAGCGCCATGTTTTTTACCCAGTTTTTGGGTGCATTTAATGACAATATTTTCAAACAAGCGCTGATATTGGTGCTGACCTATACGGCTGCTAGCCAGCTGGGGGTAGAAGTTAGTATTCTGAATAACTTAGCCGCGATGTTGTTTATCTTGCCTTATTTTTTATTTTCGGCACTGGCCGGACAAATTGCAGATAAGTTCGAAAAATCAAAGCTGACCCGATTCATTAAGCTGCTTGAGCTGGTTATCATGGCGATTGCTGCGGTAGGCTTCGTCTTTGAATGGTATCCACTATTATTTGTGGCGTTGTTTTTGATGGGTACGCATTCAACGTTTTTTGGCCCGATTAAATATGCCTATCTACCGCAAGCAATGAGAGAGAATGAGTTAGTCGGTGCCAATGGCCTATTTCAGATGGGCACGTCGCTGGCTATCTTGCTAGGTATGATTATCGCGGGTGTCTTAACGCAGCTACCTCAGTCGCTATATTGGATTAGCGTGACGGTCTTAGTAGTGGCGCTATTAGGCTATATGGCCGCGCGATTTATCCCTATTATGCCAGCCATGCAGCCTAACTTGGCCATTAATTGGAATATTTTTACCACCAGTATGTCGGCTGTGCGTTACTTGTACTCGATGCCTTTTTTATTCTTTGTTATTTTGGGTAATAGTTGGTTTTGGTTTTATGGGGCGACGTTTTTGACTCAAACACCAGAGTTTAGCAAGGTGATCTTGCATGGCGATGAATCGGTGGTAATCTTCCTACTCACCTTGTTCTCGGTTGGGGTTTCTATTGGCTCGCTACTATGTAAAACCTTGACCAAAAATCAGGTCAGTTTACGCCTATTGCCTTTTGGTATTGCCGGCTTAAGTATTTTTGCCATTGATTTGTACTTTTCCCTATCGGGATTGAATATTGGCGTGAATACCAATATCAACACTGAAACCTTATTAGGTGTTGGCGAGCTTTTTGATGTTGCCGGTAGCTGGCGCGTATTTGCTGACTTGTTCTTTTTAGGGCTCAGTGGCGGCTTATATATCGTACCTTTATATGCTTCGATGCAAGCCTATGCACCCAGAAGTCATCGCGCACGCATTGTTGGTGCGAATAATATCTTTAATGCCATATTTATGGTCACTTCAGCCATCTTTGCTATCGTCGTATTAAATACCTTGGGACTGACATTACCGCAATTGTTCTTAGTCACAGGAGTACTCAATATTGCTTTTGGATTATTTTTATATATTAAGCTTAATAAACATATCAAACAGGCGGTCATACAAACCCATGATGAGGAACTCAGTCGGCAAGATTAAACAGGGGGTAAAATCGAGCGCTAAGCAGCGGTTACAACAGCAACCTTTGAATTACCCGTTAAGCTGATAATTTTCGTGCCGATAATCCGTATTATTTGCTATAGTAATATCTATTAACTGTTGCTCAGCGGTTACTATCGCATTCAAACTATAAATAGCGATATTCTATTTATCAGACCCAAATTTGTCATACACAACGTAATCAGGAGCTAATTATGGCGCTGCGTTCCTTATCTAAAATTGACCAGTTACTACTCGGCGTTGACAAGGCATTACGGGCCGTCGTTCCACATTCAAACCCCAGCACCCGTCCGCTACCCGTCAGTAATGACGATATTCCCGAGCTGACCATTACCGAAGCAAGACATGTCGCCGGCCTGATGCGTATCAATCACACAGGCGAAGTATGTGCGCAGGGTCTTTATCATGGGCAAGCATTTGCGGCAAAAGATAATGGCGTTAAGCAAGCCATGCACCAATCAGCCGAAGAAGAGGTCGATCATCTGGTCTGGTGTGAGACCCGTCTAGACGAACTCGGCAGTCATCCCAGTGTTTTTACCCCATTGTGGTACGGCATGTCGTTCGGGCTTGGCGCCGTGGCTGGTGCCATCTCTAATGAGTTTAGCTTAGGATTTGTCGCGGAGACCGAAGCGCAGGTTAGCGAGCATTTACAAGACCATATCGGGCAATTGTCTGAGCAAGATACGCGCTCACGAGAAATACTAGCGCAAATGGATATTGAAGAATTACACCATCGTGAGTTAGCATTAGAAAATGGCGGCGCAGCCTTATCACCACCGGTACGCCACACTATGCGCTGGATGGCCAATCGCATGAAAGCCACTGCTTATCATTTATAATAGAATTTATAACGGCATTGTTAGTTAAATTTATAGTCAAGTATGCTCAATTTGTCTGCTTTTAACAATCCTACTACTGATAACGCTTAGGTTAATTTGCTAGGGTAATAAAAATTTGTACAATTTTAAGCCAATGACCGTAAATGACTGCCAACCAATTGATAAATAACTACTAAATAAACAAGGTAACGTTTCTATGAAAGCCATAAGCCAGCCTAGCACCTCTACTAAGACGTATAAGTTTGCTACTTTAACTGCGTTAGCGGCAGCATGCACAATGATGCTATCCGCCCCTGCGATTGCAGCTGATACTGACACGGCAACGACTGCCCCTGCTATGATTAGTGCCCCTAGCGCGGTTGATTCCAGCACACGAGTTATTCGCCGTGCTCAACCTAATGCCACTGTCAGCCCTGCTCAAACTGGTGCACAATCAAATACCGCTACACCCAGTGCCGTACAACAAAGCAGTACGCAACAAAGCAATATACAATTTAATACCTCACAGATACCATCAACAGCGCAACCTCAAGCGACAACACCAGTACCTGACACCTCCGAGCTGACAGGATCCACTCGTGTTTACCAACGTGGGCCTATGACCAGTACTGGTATGGATATTAGCGGCGGACAGCTCCCTAGTGTTCCATCACCACAAGTTCGAGTGTCAGATATCAGCTTTGTGCCTACCGTTTTAATTCCGCAACAACAAAGTCTCAGTACAGATAAGTTAGATGTTAGCTTGCTTGATGACTTTATTGCAGAAGTGTCTCCCAATGCGCGTCACTATCCACCAAACTTCCCCAACCGTACAGAGCGTTATAATACCCGTGAAAAAATAAAAGTATTAACTGAATGGATTGAACCTTATGCTAGCGCGCCCAACGCTTCTTTTGACGTGCTAATCCGTGCCGCCAAACTTAATGGCATGGGACGTAACCTAGATTTAGGCACCGACTACACCGTACGTGGCGGACAGTATGTCGATCGCGCCATCAAGAGTAAACCTGATAGCGGTGAAGCCAACTTTATATATGGCATGATGCTAGCAGAAGGCGGCGGTTTTAAAGAAGGCCAAAAATATCTAGATCGAGCCGTAGCGCTTGGTTATACCGAAGCAGAACAAAGCTTGGCACAGTCAGATGTATTGAGTGATCGACGTGACAAAGCGTTGGAGCGCCTACGTCGCCTTGAGCAACAAATGCCTGATAACGCCGTTATTCGTCAGCAAATCAAGCTGGTTGAAGACGGTAAATTCTATATTTGGGATTTACCCGCTCCTAATATCAGTATTAAGGCGACCACCTAAATTTAACGATGGCCTTAGACTTAGCTATTTAGACATAGTTGGCAATAATCCATCACGTTAAAAAATGTCTTGAAATAAAGGCTATCGTGGAATTGAAACTGTCAGCGCGTTCGTTTTATATTGTCATTAAATCAATATAAAACGAACGCGCTTTTTTATGGGTATCGCGACTGCGGTTTATATATAGTCAAAAAACCAAAAAAGAACTACAATACCTAAATGACATACTCAACTGATTTTCGACAACTTGTACTAAGCAAGATTGCAGCAGGGCAAACGGTACGCTGTGTTGCCCAAGACTTTAAT